>Ga0153954_1000332_pt1 | contig 39893 bp, 43 predicted proteins | sample TSFL038MetaG_FD_102277 | JGI IMG/M metagenome (GOLD analysis project Ga0153954, IMG submission 102277) | Attine ant fungus gardens microbial communities from Florida, USA - TSFL038 MetaG | ecosystem: Host-associated > Fungi > Mycelium > Unclassified | place: USA: Florida, Wekiwa Springs State...
ACGGAGCGGATGAGATGTCTCACCTGCGTGCCTTCTTCTGTAGTGGCGAAAAACAGTGGGATGCCTACTGGCACCCCAGTCGAAACTGAATGGACGCTCTACCCACAGAAGTGCTACCTACCCGTTGCTGTGATGGGACTTACAGTGATTACCGTTCTTCGCGCGCATGGTTGTCTCGTAGGTCCCTGCGGGCATTAATTGGACGTCGGGACGAGGTCCTGGTCGCAGGACTGGGCATCCATCCGGCGTAAGGAGCAGGAACATGCGGGAGCAATCGGACGGGCATAGGATCTCCGGAGGCCATTCAGAGCCGATCCTCCAACCGGCCGCGATTTATCCGGCCCTCGCCGACCACCAGCGCAACGAGGCCTGGCAACGGCGTGATCTGATGGCCGCTCTGCAGGCGTGGGCCGAGCACCTCAACGCCGAGTTTAAACTGGGCGTTCCGGAGATCGCCCTCCGGCTCGACCCCCTCCCGGTCTCCTGTCCCGGACAATTCCGGAAAGGGCATAACGGCTTTGGCCTCAAGGGAGAGATCGCCGTTAACACCCTCTACCTGACCGAGGACCGTCCGCCCTCTGACGTGATCGCGACGCTCCTCTTCCTCATGCTCCAGGCCTGGCAGCAGGCGCATGGCACCCCCGCCAAGGGTAACCATCGGAACACCGAGTTGCGCGACAAGGCACGCTCGCTGGGGCTGATCGTCGATCGCAACGGGATTGTCGGGCTCGCCAGACAGGGTGCCCTGGCGGTCCTCATGGAGCGACATGGCGTCGCCGTCCCCGAAGCCGAGGCGGCCTCGATCCCGAAGCGGCGCCCGGGCCGGTCGAAGCTCAAGAAATGGACTTGCGGATGCACCAACATCCGCGTGGCCGTGCCCGACTTCCAGGGACTCTGCCTCAAATGCCGGCAGATGTTCTGTCCCGACGAGACGGGCAGGCCGTCTCGGCTGAGGCCCAGCGATAACTGATCCCGTTCGGGATCGAACATCCGTCGCGTCCGTGATTCGTCTTGTATCGAGGTCCAGCACCTCGGGCGTCCCCCGTGCGCGCCGAGGGCCAGCACGAAAGGAACCAGCATGGCAACCGACGAGCAGTTGCAGTTTCTCCCGATCGATTCGATCGCCCGCGATCCCGAACAGCCCCGCCGCTGCTTCGACGAGGAGGCGCTGGATGGGCTGGCCGCAAGTCTGAAAGAGGTCGGGCAGCTCGTGCCGATTCGCGTCCGCCTCGATGGCGACCGCTTTGTCATCGTGGACGGGGAGCGGCGCTGGCGGGCTGCGAAGCGGGCGGGGTTCTCGCACATCGCGGTGATCGTCGAGGAGAAGCCGGTTGCGGGCGGCGGGACGCTGCAACGGCAGCTGATCATGAACTGCCAGCGCGAGGACCTGACCGGCGGCGAGAAGGCCGAGGCGATCCGCCGGCTGATGTCGGAGACGGGCTGGAACGCAAGCCAGGTCGCCGACCGGCTTGGCTTCTCGAAGGCTACCGTATCGCGGCTGCTCTCCCTGCTCGACCTGCCCGAGCCGATCCGGGGCCGGGTGGATGCCGGCGAGATCCCGCTCTCGGCCGCGAGCGCCCTGGCGCGGGTCGCCGATGGCGAGCAGCGCGAGGCCCTCGCCTCTCAGCTCGCTTCGGGACGCCTCACCCGCGACGGCCTGGTCGGGACGCTGAAGGCTCAGCGCAACGGGACCCCCAATGAACCACGCGGCGCAAGCCGCGTCATCTGCCGGCTCGCCTCGGCCACAGTCACGGTGAGCGCCGAGGACGCGCTCGACCTGGAGGCGTTCGTCTCGGTCCTCGAAGACCTGTTAAACAAAGCCCGCCGCGCGCGGACGCAGGGCATCGAGCTGTCCACGCTCACGAAGATGATCCGCGATCAGGCCAGGGCGTAAGGAGGTTCCTCGATGGTGACCGTCTTCTTCCTCGGCCAGGCAGTCATCGCCGCGGGCGTGGCGTTCTGTGTCTGGCTGATGTGGCGCGAGTACCGGGAGCGGCTGCGCGAGCGCGAGGAGCGCCGCATCCTGCAGCTCACCATCCGCTCGCTGGGGGCGGCCTGGGAAAACGTCGAACTCGGCTCGCTCGACATCGCCGGTTTCTGCCTCGCCGCGCGGCGCGCCCACCTGGCGCTGGTGGAAGGCAGCGAACCGGCAACAGCGGAGTGACCCCCTCACCTTTCGTATCCGGAGGCGAATCCGATGCGTGGCGCGCCCCGCTCGATCTTCCTTCGACGCATGCTCATGGCCGGCACCGGCACCCTGATCGCCGGGCTGATCCTGATCGCCTGCCTGTTCCCGGCCGCCGGGCTACTGATGGCGGGCATCGCCGCCCTCGGCAAGCTCAAGGGATGGCGCGGCGCCGGCTGGGCGCACGGCACGGCCCGCCTCGCCACCGCAGGCGACCTCTTCGAGGCCGGCATGCTCGACGGCGAGGGGCTGATCCTGGGGCGCGCCGGCTACGCCGCCCCCGTCACGCGGTCGCGGGCCCTTCGAGCCCTCTTCTTCGCATCGCGCGGGCAATCGGAGGCGGCCTGCCGCCTGTTCCTCGCGACGTTCCTCGGCCGGAGGTGGGCCGCGCCCCCGCTCATCCGGCTCCCGCGGTTTGTCCACATCGTCACTTTCGCGGCCACCGGGCGGGGCAAGGGCGTCTCGGTACTGGTGCCCAACCTCCTCTCCTACCGGGGCTCGTGCGTCGTCACCGATCCCAAGGGCGAGCTGTTCAAGCTCACCGCCGGCCACCGCGAGCACCGCTTCGGCCATAGGATCGTCTGCCTCGACCCGTTCGGCGTCTGCGGGGACTGGTCGGACACGTTCAATCCGTTCGACCTCATCGATCCCGAGTCGCCGACGCTGATCGACCAGTGCCGCGACCTCGCCAATCAACTGGTGGTGCGCGCCGGCACGGAGCAGGAGCCGCACTGGAACGACTCGGCCGAGCTGATCCTGACAGCCTTCATCGCCTACGTGTGCGCCTGCGAGCCGTCGCGCGAGGAGCGCAACTTGCAGCTCGTGCGCGACCTGGTCTCCGGCCGGGAGAAGTTCGCGCGGGCCGTGGCGGCGATGCAGCAATCGGACGCCTGCGGCGGGCTGATCAAGCGGCTCGGCAACCTGCTCACCTGGTACGTCGACCGCGAGCTGGGCTCGGTGCTCTCCACCGTGCAGCGGCACACGGCCTTCCTCGACTCCCCGAAGGTGGTGGCGAGCACGCGGCGCAGCAGCTTCGACCCGCTGTCGATCCGGCGCCAGCCGACCACCGTCTATCTCGTGCTGCCCTCCGACCAGCTAGAAACGCTGGCGCCCTTGCAGCGGATGTGGATCGGCGGCCTGCTGCGCGCCGCCACTCGCGAGGGGGCGGACGAGCGCAACCCGGTCCTCTTCCTCCTCGACGAGGCGGGCACGCTCGGCCGGATCAAGGCGCTGGAGAACGCGGTCTCGCTAGTCCGCGGCTATGGTGTTCGATTCTGGTTTATATTTCAATCAATGGGTCAACTCACCAAGTGCTTCGGCGACGCGGCGGCGGACTTCCTCAACAACTTCGACACCCAGCAGTATTTCGGGGTCAACACGGTCCAGACGGCCGAGGAGATCAGCAAGCGGATCGGAGACGCGACCGTCCTGGTCGAGTCGCTCAACAAAACGACGTCTCGTTCGCGGCCGTCCGGCCACGGCGGGAACGGCCACGAGTCCGGCCAGGTCTCCACCAGCACCAGCCTCACCACCTCGGAGGTCGCCCGCCGCCTGGTGAAGGCCGAGGAGGTCATCCGCCTGCCGGAAGACCTGGCGATCGTCTTCCACCGCAACCTGCCGCCGATCCCCTGCCGGCTGGTCCGCTACTACGCCGACCCGGAGTTCCAGGGGCGATGTGCGGGTGCGTCGCCCGGACTCGGCCTGCGCGGGGCCTTGGCGGGGCTCGCGGTCCTGGCGCTGGGCATCATGACCCTGCTCGTCTCCCTCGCAGCGCTCTCCTCGGCGGGAGGCTCTCCGGCCTATCCGCCGTCCGTCAGCCCCGATCCCGGCGGCCCGGCGGCCGTCTTTGGGCCTGCGGGTCCGGTTCGGCGCGATTTCTTCCCACGTCCGGCGCAACCCCACGGGCAGGGCACGCCGGAGGGCACGCAGGCGCAGCCGGTGTTCTGGCGCGCCGGCGTGCCGCCAACACCCGCCCGATGAAAGGAGATGCCTCATGGAACCCCGGAGTCAGCCCCAGAACGAGGGCTTCTTCGCCAACGCCGCCGCCACCATCAAGGCTACGCAGCAGGCGGTCAACACACGGATCGACGCGGTGACTGAGCCGTTCCTGCGGGACGGCATGCTGGCCGCCGCCTTCCGCCAGGGCGCCGGCGAACTCTACGAGGCCCTCAAGCCGTTTCCGCAATCGATCCAAGTGGATGAGCCGGGCACGCTCCTCAACCCCACCCAGGGCGAGATCGCGGCCGACCGCAAGCCCGCCCAGCAGTCTCCCAGCGAGATCGCTCGCGATGCCTCCCCCTCGCCTCCCGACTCCGGCCACGAGCATGGCCGCGAGACGAGTCAGGGCCGGTAGCCGCCCGATGGAATGACACGTGGTTCTCGAGATCCTCTTTTTTCACGACTCCGGAAAGGAGCATGAGATGGACCAGACCTTCTTCTACGTGATCCTCGTCGCCTGCCTGGCCTGGATGGTCTACATGATGACCTTCCGGACGGACGACTGGCTCCGGATCAACGCCCAGCACCGCGAGCACCAGCGCCAGGTCTTCGGCGCCCTCGGCAAGGGCGCGAAGGTCGGATTCGGTATCGCCCGCTTCTTCCTGCGGCGTTGAGACGTACGGCAGTTCCGTCAGGGATGCGACCCGTCGCCGCACACGCCGGTCGCAAACGGACCAATTGCGGAAGCGGAAGGGACAATCGGCCACGGACGGCCCCAACTTTCACGAGGTCGCCATGCACCCGCTCGTGTGGATCGGAATCATCGCCGTGATCTACGCCACGTTCGAACACTTCTCGGAGCAGCGCCGCATCAGGCGGCTGCTGGAGGCGGTCGACAAGGAGTGGAACGAGTGCATCAACCGCCACCACCAGGCCATTGCCGAGGCGTACATGGAAGGCAAGCCCGTGCAGATCAATATGGATCGGAGGTAATCATGCTCAGGATCATCGTCATGATCGCTTTCTTCGCACTGTGCCACTACCTGATGAGGGAGGATCGATGATCATCGAATCCCAGGCGGCAGACCCAAGGACGCACGAAGTCGCCATCCGGATCGCCCGGCGGTGCCGGAACATCGTGCAGGCGTGCCTCCGCGAGGAGGAATGGGCGGAAGCCGATCGCGAGTTCTACAGGGTCGCGCGCGACGAGTTGGAGGCGCTGCGCAGCACCAGCCGGAGCGGACCGCCGGAGCACCCGCCATGAGTTCGGAGAAGGCCCGACCCGGCATCGATTGGAGGTGCGCCGACCTCCGCGGGGTCACGCTATCCGGCGTTTCCCTGCGCAACGCCGACTTGCGAGCCGCGAACCTTGCCGGCGGCAATTTCACCGGCATCGACATGGCCTACGCCGATCTTCGCGGAGCGAACATCCAGGGAGCTCTCTTCAAGGATGCATCGCTCTACGGTGCCAAGATGCAGGGCGTTGAGGCGCAGCAGGCGGACTTCCGCGGCTGCGACATGAGGCGATGCAACCTCAGCGGCGCCTACCTTGAGGGGGCCATGCTTCCGCACCCCGACAAGCAACGCCAGCCCTCCCCTTCCGACATCGCCAAGCAGCGCGGCTCCGCCGACCGCCCGCCGGGCGACGGACAGGAGCGCGCCCAAGAAACCGGAACCGACCGACACCGCGAGAAAGGCAGGGGACGATGACGCGATGCGTGAGCCTGCCGGTTGCTTTCCTGCTGCTTGGCCCCGGCCCTGGCGGGCGACGTGTTTGATGATGCCGCCGCCTCTAGCCGGGTCGTCGATTCGGCGGCCTGATTGATGCGGGCCGCCGTCTCCCCGCTTATGGCCTCGGGAAAGGAGATCGCCATGCCGAGTAGAGAGCAGATGAAACGAGTCACCGGCGAGATTAAAGCATTGTCCGAGCAATACTCGTTCAAGCGAATCGATGAAGACCATGTGTCCCTCGCGCCGTATCGTCGCGGTGCAGATGACGGTTCCTTCTTCTGGGGCGAGCTGACGCAGGCCCACATGCGCGACGCGCTGGCCAAGGGCATCGATTGGGATGGCTTCACCGAGGCGCAGGAGCAGGATGTGATTCGTCGCGTCACCGACGGCCAGGGTTCCGAGTTCTGGATGGACGGCGTCGAAGCAGATGTCCCGCGCGACAAGCGGCCGGCCGAGTCCATGCCCCGCGAAGAACTCGGCAGCGAGGAGAGGGATGACTTGCGCATCGAGTCCCATCAGCGAGGCCTGGTGGATTCGTTTGACGAGGGCGCGGAAAGGGAGGATGCCCAGGCCGAGCTGATCGCCGACTTTCACGCCCGCATCGAAGGGCTGAAGCGCGACGGCGTGCCATCCTACCCGCCGCTGGGCGGGCGGGTGCCTTGGCCGGAGGCCCCGGAGACGTCGAAGCTGGCGTGGATCATCTGGGAATCGACGAACGTCTGGACAGGCGCCGAATCGACCGACGCGGGCACCGGGCCGCCGGTGATCAGGGTTCCGGGTCGGGTTGCGCTGGAAGTGGTCGAGCGATACGTCGATTACGCCGGGCTTCTGGCGGCGCAGCGGGAGCGGCTCGAAGCCTTGCGGACCGGCCTCGACGCCGGTCGGCTCGGCGGAGAGTGGCCCGGCGGCGAGGACCCGGTCGCACTCGGGCTGGCGCGGGCCGTCGCGATCGGCACATTCGAGGAAGGGCTCAAGGCGCTCAAGGCCAACGGGGACCGGCCCTGGTCCGAGGTGCCGGAGGACGTGAAGGTTCGGGTGCTGGTGGAGCTGGCGACCGAGGCCGGGCCGCCCGGCGCCTACGCGTTGGAGGCGATCGCGCGCGAGGTCGATCCTGCCCGGCTCCCCGTGTGGCGCCGCGAGGCGCTGGCGGGGCTGCTCGACCAGCTCAACCGCGGCGCGCTCGACGGCGAGAACCCCAATCCGGGCTACCAGGGCGACCGCGCCGAGTTTGCCCTGCGGCTGTCCGAGCTGGAAGCCCGGCTCGAGGATTTCAAGCACATCGGCGATGACGATCCCAATCCGGGAAGAGACCGCCGTTGGAGCGATTTGGCCGAAGAAGCGAAGCTGAACGAGATCATGTCGGAGGCCCGCGAGCTGCACCTGGAGTCCGAGCCAGCGGCCTACGCTGTCATCGCCCGCGCGGTAGACCTGGCCCGGCTGCCCGTGGAGATGCGGCGGGAATTCGAGAAGGGCTGGGCGGAAGCGCGGCCGGGATCGGTGGGCGGGCCGGATGCCATCCGTGACACGACGCGCAACCTGCTCGAAGCCATCGCGCTCGACGCCTGGCCGCGTGCCGCCGCCATCGTCGATTTCGGGCTCGACAGCCAGGAGCATTACGAAGCGCTTTACTACGGCGTGCGCAGCGGCGAGATCAGCGCCGAGGCGCTGGATGACGCACTGGGCAAAGGCGAGATGCTCACGGCTTTGGCTCGCTCGGCCCCCAGTAACCCGCACCGCACGATCGAATACCGTACCTCTTGGGATGCATTGCGTGGCTGGGAGGAGCCAGCCGGGGCGGAAGCAAGCGACAGTCCGCCCGGATCTGCGCGCGGGGAAGCGCAACCGGGCGTCCGGCTGGAAACCCCGCAGGAAACCGACGAACGCCACAAGTACCTGCTATTCAAGGGCGCGCCCATGCCCGAGGGCTGGACGCTGCCGGCCTGGCGCGATCCGCCAGGGCATAGCGACCCGGAGGCGTTGCGGCGGGCCGGCGGTGAGGCCGCGTCGCTGGCGGAAGCCCGCTTCGAGTCGTGGCGGCCCGTGCCCATCGAGGCGGGTGCCGCCGCCGTGCCCGGCGCCACGGGCCGCTGGGAAGAGCTGACCGAATTCGGCAAGCTCGACGTCATGCAGCACTGGGTCAACTGGGACGGCGTCGGCGTCAAGGATCGCGCCGCCATCGTCGCGGCGCGCCTCGATCTCGACAAGCTGCCGCCGGATGTGCGTGATCGGCTTACGTGGGACGCCGGCCTCGAGGTTCAGGAGGCAGGCAGGCAGGAGACCGCCCCGGTGGGGGACAAGGCGCCGCTTTCACCCGGCGAGATCGCAGCGGCGAAATCGGCCGGGCCGGAACATGGCGGGACGCAGCCGCATCGCCGATTGCCAACGCCCAGCGAGATTGCGGGTGACAGTCCCGCGCATCCGGCGGAATCGCGGCACGGGCCGGAGCCTGACAGAGGCAGCAGCCGTTAGCCCTCGCGCGATCACGCCGCCTTGCGCTCCGACTGCTGCCGTTCGAGAATCCAGGTATGGGCGAGATCCATGAGCTTGACCAGGGGCAGGAGGTCGTCGAAGCCGAAGCTGTTCGTCTGCTTCCACTCCTCGCCCTGCTTGTAGCCGCGGCTCGCCGTCACGCTGTACCACGGCCCCTTCTCGCCGTCGTTCTTCCAGATCGTCGCTTCCAGGGCGCCGTGGCGGATCTTGTGGGCGGGCTGGGCCGGCTTGGCGGCGGGCTGCGTCATGGCGAATTCCTTTCGCTGGTTGGTCAGAATGTGATGCTGTGAATATCAGTTTTCGGCGTGGGTCGTCAAGTAGTCTTCGAGCGGTGTCATTCGCAGAGGAGCAATTCGCATGACAACGGAACGATACCTTGGCAAGCGGGGTGACGGCAGCGCCACCGTCTTGCGCATCGACGCCGTCGGCCGTTCGTCGCCCTTGCCAATGCGGCACGATCTGAGAAACCATTCGCCCACGGGGCCGGAATGGGGGTATGGCGGCTCCGGACCGGCACAGCTTGCCCTTGCCATTCTCTGCGACGCGCTCGGTGAGCATGCGGGCCTGTGCCATTACCAGGATTTCAAGTTCGCCGTCATCGCCTGCCTTGCGCACGACGAATGGGAAATGAGCCGGGCCGATGTGCTGGCCTGGTATGACGGGCGAAAACGACAGAGGCCGGAAACAGATGCGGTGCCCTCGCCCTCCCAGATCGCCGCTGTCGGCGGCACGTGTCAGGTCGAAAGCGATCACATGTCGGAGATGAACGGGAGCCGGGGGCGTTGAGATTGGCCGGAAATCTCACGGGATGAAAGAGGGCGGGAGCATCGGGGCCGCCAAGACGGCCCGCGTCGTGAAGCGCGAGGAGCTGGAGCGATGGAACCATTGGATGAGCGCCTGAGCCGGATCGAGCAGATGCTCGCCGTGCTGGTGGAGCGACAGACCGTCCGGGAGTGGTACACGACCGAGGAGGCCGCGCGGCTCCTCGGCAAGGCGGAATTCACCATCCGGGAGTGGTGCCGTCTCGGCCGGATCAGGGCGGAGAAGCGCAAGTCCGGCCGCGGCGCGTTTGCTTCCTGGGTCGTCTCGCACGACGAGCTTCTCCGGTATCAGCGCGAGGGCCTGCTGTCCGACCGTCGCGCCTGACGCTTGCGCGGGGTGGCTTTTCCTGATAGGAGCGATCGGACCGGCAACAACTCTGGAGAGGGATGCGACGTGGAACGGGTGAAATTCAAGGAGTGGCTCTGCACCGTCGAGAAGGCCGCCTACGGCAACGGTCGGACGGCCCTGGTCCTTCGGGACGCGCAGGACGGGGAGCAGGTGGCGGTGGCCACCGTCAACCTGCCCGGGGTGGCCCTTGGCCCTGACGAGGTCTTCATCAAGGACTACTCGGAGAACATCGGAATGCTCGCCGCTCTGGAACGGGCGGGCGTCGTCCAGCCGACCGGGGAAACCGTCTCGTCCGGTTTCGCCGAAATCGTGCGGGCGCGACTCATGCCGCCTTACCGCGACCCTGAGCCGGTTGAGCGGGAGCCGGACCGCGGCGAGTCGGTGAGAGTTCGTACCGATAGGGGCACCGGCCGATCACGGTGACGGTTGCGGGCCGGCCATCGGGACGCGACCTAGATCAAACCACAAATCGACTATCAGCCGCTGCTTGAAGGACCGGACGGCTCGCTTTCGTAAAATGAACGCTCCCGTGCGCGCGCCACGAAATTGGTGGGAAATACCCAACTTTTATAGGGCGTCTTACCTTGACGAAAGCGGCGGATCAACTTCTCGATTTGTTCCTTGTAACCATAGCCGACGATAAACCCATGTAGGTCCAGTTCGCTCTGAATCTTGGCGACCCAGTACCCTACGTCGTGAATATCAGCTACAGAAAAAAGCCGGCGGTCCAGCGCGCTGGAGACGAGACACATCCAAGTCAGGAAGGAGTCCATCGACGTGCGGTAGATTTGGATGCGAGGGTCCTCATCCATCTCGTTCATCTTTAAGTGCGGGTCTAACGCTTTTCGAAAAATGACCCTGTCATGCTCGATTAGAGCTTCGCCGTTTGGCATGTAAGGTCGCAGACTCTCAGGCAGGAGAAGTTTTCCGCCGTTCCAGTCGAGACATCGCCCGGCAAATACGAGCTCTGCGTTGTTGTTGAAGTCTTTGAGGTAGCTGTTGGCCAGTTCCGCGCGCTTCCAGCACGCGCCTTTCCAGCTATTGTACAGGGCTACGCCGCCGCCAACGAGTCCGACCGCAGCGCCGACGTACGCCAGGATTGTGGATGTTTCAGTCGCCATCGTGAAACCTCAGCCGTAGCTTGCGAAACGTCAATCCCGCAAGTCGTTCGCTCCCGATCAGTCGATATTGGTGGGATCGAAGCGACCCCCGGAGTCATAGCGGCGGCTGAAAACGTCATCGTATGGACGACACCAATACTTGTTGCCCTCCTCGTCCGTCCAGTCTGTACCCTTCGTTGGGTCTGGTTTGTCGCCCGGCGACATTGGTTCACACCAGAACCAATGTCCGTCCTCTCTTAGTTGGCGTTTATGCGCTTCGGGTTGCGATTTCCCTTGTTCGGCCTTCGTCTCATCGGCCATCGTCAATCCCCGCCGTAGAAGTTATCAAGCACGATCTAGTAGCCCTCCAAGCTAAAAATGCGGCTTTGGAGGCGCCCCAAACTACCAGAAGTGCTGGGTTTCACTCCGCAAAATAAGGATGGCGGGCTACTAGGGTCTGTACGGTGAACAATTTGTCAGGCGCCGTCGTATTACCTTGTCCGAACTTGGATCGCACCAGGAGGGACGAGGATGCGGCGGCACGAACTCGGCGAGGAACAATACCAGGCAATTGTCCATCTCCTGCCGGAGAACGGCGAGCGAGGCGGTCAGTGGGGGGACCATCACCGCGTCCTCAATGGCCTGTTCTGGCGGCTCCGCACCGGCTGCCCCTGGCGCGACATCCCCGAGCGCTACGGCCCGTGGTCGACGGTCTACGACCGCTTCTGCCGCTGGAGCCGCGACGGCACCCTCGACCGCATCCTGGAGGCGTTGCAGGTGCGGCTCGACGAGGCCGGCCGGATCGATTGGGAATTGTTCTGCATCGACGGTAGTTCGGTCCGGGCCAGCCGGGCGGCGGCCGGCGGTGGAAAAAGGGGGGCGCCGAGGAGCCGGCCGACCACGCGCTGGGCCGCTCGCGCGGCGGGTATGGCACCAAGGTCCACCTGGTCGTTGATGGTGAGGGCCTGCCGCTCGCGGCCGTGGTGACGGCCGGCCAGCGCCACGAGTCGACGCAGTTCGAGGCGGCGCTGGACGCGGTGCGGGTGCCCCGGGGCGCGGGCCGGCCCCGGAGCCGCCCGAAGCACGTGGCCGGGGACAAGGGCTACAGCTACGACCGCATCCGGCGATGGCTGCGCCGGCGGCACATCGGCGCCGTGATCCCCCAGCGCGAGGACCAGGTGCGGCGGCACCGGGGCCGGCCACTGAAATTCGATCAGGATCTCTACCGCCGCCGCAACGTGGTGGAGCGCTGCGTCGGCTGGCTGAAGGAATGCCGGGCGGTGGCCACGCGGTTCGAGAAGCTGGCACAGCACTATCTGGGCATGGTCAAATTGGCGATGATCCAGCGCTACTTGCGCTTACTTGATTCGTCGTACAGACCCTAGCCGAACACCCCGCCCAATGCCTGCTTTTCGTTGCTCGGAATCAGGTGCAGGTAACGCTTCCTGATTTCAGTAGTGTGTCCCAGCCAACTGTCGATCAGCCGCTGGTCCACCCCCTTCGCCGCGCAGTTGCTGGCGAAGCTGTGGCGGAGGACGTGCCAGCCCCGGAGCACCTCCCACTTACCGCCCGAAAGCGTCCGCTTGAAGTGGTCGTGGGCCTCGTCGCGGGTCAGCGGCGTCGCGGCCGATCGCTTCGTCTTGCTCCGGACGACGGCCGTTTCCTGGCCGAAGAGCGTCTGACCGCCCGGGTGGACTTCCAGCCATCCCCTGAGCACCTCCGCGAGCCGGGATGAAAGGGGCACGCGGCGCGTCGTCCGTATCCCCCTCGCCCGCTTCTTCTCCCGGATGAGGACCGTCCCCGCCTCGAAATCCACGTCGGCCGCCTGCGCCCGGATCATCTCGGAACGCCGCGCGCCGGTATGCGCGGCGAAGACGAACATGGGATAGACCCAGGGCTGCCGTGCGGCCGAGCGGGCATAGGCCAGGAGTTCGTCGATCTCGGCCAAGGTCAGGAACAGCGCGTTCCAGAGCTCGGCCTTCTGCTTGTCGGACAGCCCTCCGGCCTGGATGCGCCGCTCGATCTCCTGCCAGGTCATGAAGGGGGGCTTCTCGTCGGTCTTGGGGAAAACCAGCCCTCGGTTGGGGAAATGACCGGTGACCAGCCCCGTGTGGACGGCCCAGTTCCAGGCCGCCCTGAGGGTGGCCAGCTCCTTGCGGATGGTCGTCGGGCTGAGCCGGCGGCCCCTGGCACCCTTCATGGCTGCTCGCCGAGTGATGTGGCTTTGCAGGTCCGACGAGGCCAGCGACGGCAACGGGAAGCGCTCGCCGAGCGTCGCAGCGATGTGCCCCAGGTGAATGCGGACCGTGCCGAGGCTGTTGCTCTCCATCGCGCCGCCCGCGTGCGTGGCGAGGTAACGGTCGCGGAACTGCGCGAAGGTGATCGGCTCGACGGCGGGGGAAGTCTCGACCGGTTCGATTCGCCCGTCGTTCTGGACGAAAGTCACGATGTCCACGCCGGTTGGGACCTTGAGCAGCTTCTGCTCGATCCGCATCAGCGTCTTCTCAACGCCCCCGGCGAGGCTCTCGGCCTCGCGGCGATCGCCCGTGCCGAGCGAGAAGCCGTGACGCTTCCCGCCGTACATGAAGACGATCCGGTAGGTCTGGTTCCGCTTCTCCAGGGACGCCATCGGTTGCCTCCGGTCCGGGCAACGCGAGCTCAATGCCAGGGAAGCATTTTCCCCAAAATTTCCCCAAAAGGCGATGGGGAAAAAGAAAAGGACTTAAGGCGGGTCGCCCTAAGTCCTTTCCTCACAAGTGCCGAAGAGAGGACTTGAACCTCCACGGGCATGGTTAGCCCACTAGGACCTGAAGCTAGCAAGTCTGCCATGTTGTGGAGTTGGCAACACATCGCCGTGACGCTTGAACCTCATGGTTTCCAGGCATTTACGCAATGTGCCTGGCTGACTGATATTGTAACTATGTTGCCGCCACGTTGCCAGACCTGTTGCCAAATTGTTGCCAAAGCCACTAGGCCAGATACCTAGTGTGGCTCCAGTTCCGCACACGCTATCCTCCTCCCCCTTCTGCTGGCAGCGGTGGCGGCAGGGCGTTCAGCGATGGCCCAAAAGTCGCGTTAGAAGCCCGTACAGACGCGAAAGGGCATCTGGGTGGCACTCCGCACGGAGATGGGGTCGAAACGCGTTTCCGGATGCCTGCTGATGGCTTTCCGGCCATCGGTAAGCTTTCCCTTCCCGCCATTGCATTTTTTTTAATTTATTGCTTTCATGAAAACTAGAAATCACATATTCTCGCTTTTATGAAAACCATCGTCATCGCAAACCAGAAAGGCGGCTCCGGCAAATCGACTACTACGGTGCATCTTGCCGTGGCGGCAGAATCGGCAGGCGATGGACCGGTAGTGATTTCCGATACCGACCCGCAAGGCAGCACGGTCGATTGGTTCAACCAACGCAAAAAGGCAGGCATCGAAACGCCTCGCTACGCCTCCCTCGCCCATGCGGGCTTGGCGGCTAGCGTGCAAGCTCTCAGGGACGCGGGTGCCAGCTATCTTTTCATCGACACCGCTCCTTCGGTGGGCGGGGTCAATCCGGACCTGTTTGCCATCGCCGATCTGATACTGATCCCGCTGAACCCGACGCCTACGGACCTGCGGGCGTTGGTCAAAGGTCTGCCGGTCATCAAGCAGTCCGGCAAGCCGTTTAATTTCATGCTGGCAAGGGTCCGGCCGAATCTCCGCAATAACGGCGGTGTGGCAATGGCACTGGAAGCCCTGGGCCTAGTGCTGCCGCCGCGTATGCATGAGCGGGTCATCTATACCGAGAGCTTCGCTCACGGAAAAACAGCCTTTGAAATCGAACCTAAAGGCGTCGCGGCTCAGGAGTTGGCCGAAATCTGGCAGGTCTTGAAAGATAGAATTCATGAAAACGAGAAATCTGGAATGGCGAAAAAAGAGAAAGAAAGAATTCCTGCATGAGTAAACGCCCGTCTATTGACCTTATGGCTCTGACCAGCGAACCGGCTACGCCGATGCCGGAAGCCGCTCAAAGAGCGGCACAGCCCGCCAAGCCGGTAAAGCCCCTGCCCCAATCGCTGACCGAAGCCGCGATCGTCAAAACAGAAGACCTCGAACCGCTCGCCTTCAAAGTCTCGCCAGCGTTTCGCAAACGGTTCAAGCAAGGTGCCCTTGATGCCGACCTGAAGCTGATCGAGTTGCTTATTGAAGCCTTCGATGCCTGGGAAGAAAAGCGGAAGCTGAAAAAATAGAATTCTCGTATTCCATATTTCATGAATTCTTGAAATCACGCTGCCTGCCACATTGCGAACGGTACGTTTCGCTTGACGCCGGTCCCTCGTTCTATTGTGCGGCTGCATCTGACAATGACAGAAGAGAAAGCAAGAAACAAAGAATACGAGAATTCATGAATTCTGTATTTCTTTCTTTGCGGAATTCGTGAAGTCTCTAGGGCTTTGGCTGTCGCTGATATCGGTTGCGGCAAAACCCGATGAATGCGGCGTTCGGATTGGTCAGTTCCGGCTGGCCGCTTTCGTACCAGAATGCCCGCCATTCCTGCTCCAAGTAATGCACGTCATAGCCCGGTGCCACAGTGCGGGCATCGTGGTAGGTTTCCGGGTCTAGAAGCGGGAATCGCGGTTGATCGGGCGAGGGGAGAGACTTCGGTACGCTGCGGTTGGTGAATCGCACCTGGTCGCCGTATAACGTGATCGCGTAATCGGGCATATGGCCGTGCTCGGCATCTTCGGCACAAATCACACTTACCAATCGGCGAAACTCCTTTTCGCTCGAAGCTGAACCACATTTCTTGCGTAGCAGATCAAGCGAGATGGTCCATTCATCCTGCTTTCCGCAATGCTTGCGGGCCAGTTCGTACATTCGGCGTTCCAGCGGCTTTCTCAGCCGAAAATAGTCTCGATGCAGGGTGAGCACTTCGCGGCTCAAGACCGCGTTAAACACCCAATCGGACAGATTGATGCGTATCTCCGACATGCGGCCGGAGTCGGTGTGCCGTAGAATGTTCCAGCTATCAATCAGCCCGAAACCGGAAGTGCTTTCTTCCCCTCCGGTCTTGATATTGGTCCTGATCGTGGTGCCTTTCAGCCGGTCGAGTGCGGCTACGAGCTGCTGGTAAGCCCGGCCGTCATTATTCCGGTTTGTTGCGACAAGGAGATCATACGCTTTGATATGAAGCGTCCGATGCGGGTCATGCCCGGCGTTCATCTTGGCGACAAGCTGACTGATGCAGTAGATGAGAATGTCTTTGTCGTGGATGGTCGCAAGTCCAAGCGTGCTCGGGATGATGGCGACTTTGACGCCGTTATGCTCATACTCTCGAACCGCCAAATCAGGTTGGGTTGCCAGCGAATAGATGGGATGCTCCATCGATCCCATGTCGTCTTTGGGGATGGCATCGGTCACGTCGCAAATGAAAAAATCCTGGATCGGATGTCGATCAGGCAAAAGCGGCGTTCGTTTTATCGTGTTATTACCCACCATAAATGTATTATCGTGCTTTCACACACCAATGTCAAGCATTCGTGTTTTCACACACCGACCGTTCGCTTTCGTGTTATTACCCACCACTTTCCGCCTTTCGTGCTTTCACCCACTGAGAGCGGGTTTTCGTGTATTTACCCACCATCTTTCGTGTATTTACCCACCGTCTTTCGTGCTTTTACCCACCGGGCGTTTCTAAAACCTCTTTTGAATCAAGCGTTTGCGAGAGGTTATCCACCGCTTAACACAAGTATTTAACACTAGATATAACACATAGAGCCAAACCTGTGGATAAACCCCAAGAGCTTAGTGCCTCGCGTTGCTCGGCAAAACGGAGCAGCCCTAACGGGCTGCAAATGAACTACCCAAAGGGGGGAGATGATTTGCCCATCTCCCCCCTTGTAATCCCCCCTCTGGCAAGACAACAAAATGAACGCGGCTCACGCCGCCGCGTAAACTATATGGGCGAACAGGCCCCGCTTCGCGGGGCATCTTGGCAGGAAAAAATCGATGTGGCGACTTTGAGCGACCAACGGGAGCGATTCCCTAAACCGCGATGCCCTTCTCCTTAACTCTCCCCGTACCCCCACCGGGGGCGGAGGGGGGAAACAACAAACGCGGCGAAGCCGCATCCGCTCAAAGCAAACCGGCCATTTCTGCCCCCCACAGAATTCTGGGGGCAGAAATGAGTCGGAACAAACAGCGGCGGGAGCGTAGCGACCCACCAACAGCGGGCCGATCAGCGGGCGGCATGAACGCCGCGAGGTCTTCCGAGCGGCGGGCGTGACGCTCGCCGGTCCGCGACCTGCACCAGCGGGCGGGAGGGCGGCGAAGCCGGTCCCGAAGGGACGGGAGCGAAGCGGACCCCGAGAGCACGCGACGGCGTAGCCGGGGTGCCTGAAGGCACGGCCGGAAAAGGGTGGGTAAGCTCCCAACACCGGCCTGGGGAAGTCGCGGCTTGACAGTCCACGGTGTTCGGCGGAAGTTCAGTTTCGACAAAAGGTTGCGTCGCAGACTCCTCTCTCTAAACAAGCGACGGGGAAAAAGGCATGGTATCCTGCCTGGAGAGATCGGTTTTCGCTTGATGCCGAGCGGCTTTTCGGTGATGGTATGCCCGGTACGAGCATTCCCTAAGTTGAAATCCCGATGACTGATACGGTTGGACCGATCCAGGTATTTGTTGCCTACGCCCGGACGCTCAAAGGCGATGAGAAGGGCGAAGCCCAGGTCTTTTGCGACCGGCTGTTCAAGGCGTTCGGGCACGGCGGCTACAAGGAAGCCGGTGCCACGCTGGAATACCGGGTCAAGGGGCAGGGCAAGAGCACGAAATTCGCCGATCTGCTCTGGCGACCGCGATTGCTCCTGGAGATGAAGAAGCGGGGCGAAAAGCTTCAGCGGCACTACACGCAAGCCTTTGAATACTGGCTCCAACTCGTGCCCCAACGTCCGCGATATGTCATATTATGTAATTTTGATGAATTCTGGATTTACGATTTCGATTTGCAGCTAAACGACCCGGTGGACGTGATTGCCCTGGGTGACCTGCCGCACCGCTACACCGCCTTCAACTTCCTCTTCCCGGTCGAGAAAAAGCCCCAATTCGGCAACAACCGCGTCGATGTCACGCGGGCGGCGGCGGACAAGGTGGCCCGCGTTTTCAATTCGATGGTCGCACGCGGCGAGGACCGCGAGCGGGCACAACGTTTCGCCCTGCAATGCGTTGTCGCCATGTTTTCCGAGGATGCCGAACTGCTGCCCCGTGGGCTGTTCAGCGAACTGCTGGACGATTGCCGGGGCGGGGAAAGCTCCTATGACCTGATTGGCGGACTGTTCCGTCAGATGAACAACGAGCATCCTGCCCGTGGCGGCAAATTCAAGAACGTCCGGTATTTCAACGGCGGCATCTTCCAGGTGATCGATCCCATCGAGCTTAAGCCCGATGAAATCGACCTCCTGGCCGTGGCGGCAAAGGAGGATTGGAGTAAGGTCCAACCGCCGATCTTCGGCACGCTGTTTCAAAGCAGCATGGGCAAGGAAGAACGGCACGCTTTCGGTGCTCACTTCACCAGCGAGGCCGATATTCAGAAGGTGGTTCTGCCTACCATCGTCCGGCCGTGGCGTGAGCGGATCGAAGCCACCAAAACGCTCAAGGATCTGAAGGAGCTTTTAGAAGAGCTTCGGCGTTTCCGCGTGCTCGATCCCGCCTGCGGTAGCGGCAATTTCCTGTATGTTGCTTACCGCGAGCTAAAGAGGCTTGAACTTGGCCTGATGGCGAAGATCCACGCGGATTTCGGACGCAAGGCACAGCAGGCGGTGGGCACGCGGTCGTTGGTCAGCACGAAACAGCTTTACGGGATCGACAAAAGCGAATTCGGCGTCGAGTTGGCCAAGGTGACGCTGATGCTTGCCAAGGAGTTGGCCATCGACGAAAGCCGGGCGTGGATCGACGCGACACAGCTTGACTTGCCGTTTGAGGTTGATGCCGCCCTGCCGCTCGACAATTTGGATCAAAATATCAAATACGGTGATGCCCTTTTTTGCGAATGGCCCAAGGTCGAAGTGATCGTTGGAAACCCGCCTTATCTCGGTTCTCGGTATCTGGCCCAGGAACACGGATACGACTATGCCCGGTCCGTGCATGAGGCGTTTCCGGAAGTTTCCAAAATGGCGGATTACTGCGTTCACTGGTTTCGCCTGGCACACGACCGCTTGCCTACCGGCGGCAGGGCGGGCTTGGTTGGGACCAATACGATTCGCCAGAATGAGACAAGGCAAGCAGGATTGGATTATATTTTAGAAAATGGCGGCACGATCACCGAAGCGGTTTCGACCCAGGTTTGGAGCGGCGACGCAGCCGTTCACGTTTCCATCGTGAATTGGATCAAGGGTGAGCAAGCGGGCAAGAAGAAGCTTTTCACGCAGGCTGGTGATCGGGCGGCCGATGGTACGTGGACGGTGGTGGAATTGGACCACATTAACAGTTCACTGACTGCGAAAACGGACACGAGCAAGGCGTTTGCCATTCGGGCAAATCAGGAGCCGAAGTGTTGTTTCCAAGGGCAGAATCCAGTTAACGAGGGATTCTTCCTGACGAAAAACGAAGCCGAAGAGCTATTAGCAAAAAATAGAAAACTGAAGGACGTGATGTTTCCCTATATGATTGGACGTGATCTCGTCGAAGAGCACGGCCCATCACGATGGATCATCGACTTCGGAAAGCGTGACCTGATCGAAGCAATGCAGTATCAGGAGGCGTTCGCCCGCGTTGAGCGACTTGTCAAGAAATCCGTGCTGGAGCGGGCACAGAAGGAGAAGGAAGATACCGGCAAGGATAATACACGGTGGACGCGGATGGCAGAACGCTGGTGGCAGTTCCGCGACTACCAGCCTGGCACGATGGCAGCAATCGCCAGCATCCCGCGTTACATCGCCTGCTCTCGCACGACCAGGCGGCCGATTTTTGAATTCGTCAGCAGTCAGATTCACCCGGACACAAAGTTGACGGTTTTCTCTCTTACTGATGATTATTCCTATGGAATTATCCAGTCATTTGTACATTGGGAATGGGCAAACTCGCGGGGTGGAACCTGGAAAGGGGATTTCAGTTATACATCGGAATCAGTGTTCAATTCTTTTCCCTGGCCTCAGAAACCGACGCGGGTGCAGGTGCGTCGGATAGCTGATGCCGGGGTAGCTCTCCGAAAACTGCGACGCGAGATCATGGCTGGCAACGATTGGAGCCTGCGTGACCTCTATCGAACACTCGATCAGCCTGGACAAAGCTCTTTCCGTACTGCTCATGAAAAGCTTGATGCTGCGGTGCGGGCCGCCTATGGAATGAAAGCGAAGGATGATCCCCTGGTGTTCCTAATGGCCCTCAACGCGGATCTGGCGGACCGCGAAGCCTCGATGCGGCCGGTGATCGGGCCTGGCCTGCCGCCCTCGGTCAAGGACGCGGCTGCGTTCCTGACGGATGACTGTATCATCGTGATCTGACCTATTCCTTTACCAGCATCTTCCGCCCATGCGTTTGATATGGATCGTCCCGGAGGATGAGCGTCAAGTTTCATGGGCTGGGGCGGCCGGTCGGCAAGCGGGTTATCCGGTCGCAGCCCGAACTGCGACAGGCGTGACCGTCCGAGGGATGAACAGGTGATGGATGCGGAAAATGGCTGCTTCGGCTTCACGATGGTGGTGGGTTTCTCGGATGTGTTCATTTTCAGGCTTTATCGAAGATTGAGCAAAGGTGCCAGGCGGCGTCATACCCAGCTCTAAATGACGTGCTTGAATGTTAAGCTCGATGTTTTTCATCGCCCGTCCAACATCGCCGTTCAGGACGTAGCCGAGCATGCCGCCATGCCGGACGAATGGCGAATACTGACGGCTGACGAATCGCGTCATGCCTTGCCTGACATACTCGGAAGCATAGGCCCGTGTTTCTCCTTCCTCTACAACATTCAGGCGTTTGCATTCCAGGCAAAAGTAAACGTCGGCCTGGAGTGCCGGGAAGAAGGTGATGTCTTTTCGGCCTGTCTCACGTTCCAGCTCCAGGTCAATCTCGACATCTTGAACTCTGATGAGAAAGGGTAAAGTGCAAAGAGACTGATTACGGCTGAGTGAGCAATACAGGGCGATGGTGATCTTATCCTCCAATTGGTCGGGGGCAGGTGCCGACATGGCCTGCCAGCTAGCCAGCACTAAATCGATGATCTGGGGGATGAAATTCGTAGAGAAGAAGTCGTCCCACTCGGCAGGTGATCCGACGACGCTCATGCACCCCCCCTGGTCGAACGCATCAGGAGGGTGCCAGCGATTTCGTCCGCATCGTTCAAGGCTGCGGTCTTAGTCCAGTACCGCCAGCCGATCGGCTTAACGACGTAGAGCCGGTTTTGGTCAAAGATTTTGAGCCCTCTTGCGATCTCCAGCGTCGAGTATCGTAGGTTGACCAATCGCTGGAGATGCGACAGCGTTTCGATGAGACCGGCGGCGTCGATGTCCACGGCACCAGGGTCGTCACCGCGTCGCGTTTTCTCCAGAATTGCCAGGCCGACGCCCAACTCCTCCGACGCGACGGATTGGCCACGCACCTGGAACGGCCCATCTTTCGACCAACTGTTCAAGGTCTGGCACAGCCAGTCCGTGTAAGTCGCCCTGATGCCCGGATTTGCGGGCATGATGGAAGGAACTTTGAAGCTGCCTCGGCTGGGCTGGATGCTCGGGATGATGATGTCGGCCGTATCTTCGATCAGCACTTTCTCCATCGGATGGATGTCAAAATACTGATCGATGAGCGGTTCCGCCGCGAGTGTGGCATCATTCACGATTCCCTTTCGATCGGTCAAGAGCCCATCTGTGCGGCCAGCCGCGTCGGTGACGATCGCGGCAATCTCGTCTACGATTCGTGTCGCTCTGGCGGGGTCGAGGTGTTCTTTTGGCAGCGGAAACGGGGCACGCAGCAGCTCCTCGACGGTCACTCGCGGCCGACTAATACCCCAATTGGTTGACGTGTGAAAAAGGTAATACCTCGCCAGCTTCGTCCGGAGGAAAACGGTCAGGAAAATTAGGAGACTGCGGTCTTCCTTTGGCCCGTGAATGCCTCGAACAGCATCCTGGAATGAAACGTCGAAGTCCGCGAACGCGATCCTGGAGAGCCCTTCCGTGGCCAGCACATGCGGGGAACGGAAGATGGAGGTATCCTTGATTCGACGCCGCACCTGGATTTGATCGCTCGGCAGTGTGTCGCAGTCGCCCTCACTCAAGAAGAGGTCGAGTCGCTTCGACTTGGCTGAGATGAAGTACCGCCCAGGTAGTGAAAGCGTTTTCTCGTCTTGAGGCAGGTCGTTTTCGCCGAACGGCTGGAAGCCCTCGGCCATCAGCCACGGTTTGCTTGAATTCCGCTCGCGTGGCTGACGGACGTGGTCGCGTAGTCGTGGGTAAAGGGAGAGCCGGTCGAGCAGTCGCCAATCGCGTGGCGTCGCCCAGAAACGCTGCTTCCAAATCTGCGGGGCGTCCTTGCCCTTCAGATCGTCGAGCACTTCCTTCACTAGTAGTGACGTCCGATCCTCCGGGTGGACCGTCAGCACTTCGGCTTGCTTGACACCCCAGCTCGTCTTGGGTGCCAGGTATTCGATGCGGTGCCTGAGGTTCGCCGGTGGCTGATTTCTGTACTGAATCACAATTGCGGCGGCCAGCGATTCGGCGAACAGGAAGAAGCGAAAATCGGCCAGGTTGAGAACCCGTTCAACGGCATAGCGGGTGAAAAACGCCCGCTGGAAGTCGATCGCCGGATCGCGGTGGTGGAAGAGCGTGCCGTGCGGCAGTATGAAGCAGACTTTCCCGACGGGAGTGACATGCTCGGCCGCCTTCCAGACGAAGGCGGTAGCAAGCTGATTGTCGGGGAAGGGAAGCCGCCGCACCGGGTCATTGCACCAAACGGCTGCCGGTGCCTGCGGGTCGGATTCGCTGACCCACGGCGGATTGCCTACCACCACATCGACGGGTACGGGCAACTCCGCCTCGCCGGTGAAAAAGTCCGCACAGCGAATGGTCCCGCCCCGGTCCTCTGGCCTCGACTCATGGGGGGCATAGACCAGCCGGGGCAGCATCTTGCCAGCACTTTGAAGCTTGCGAATTTCCGGGGGCGAGAGCTGATCAAGGAAAGCCAGGTACAGACTGAACGCCGTGATGCGGCAGGCCGTGCGGTTCTTGTCAATGCCGAAAAGGTTTTCACGGACGATCTTGAGTAGGCCGGTCGCACGGCGTGCGTAGGTGGCGTCCGGATTCGCCCGTGTCCATGCCTCGGCCAGCCGATTGAAAAGGCCGACCAGGAAGATGCCCGAGCCGCATGAGGGGTCGAGGAATCGCTTGTCCAGCAGCGATCCAGCACCGTCCAAGGCCATGTCGAGCACGATCTCGGCAAGGAATCGTGGCGTGTAGAACGCCCCAGACTTTTTCTTGCCTTCCGAATCGGCGGCGGTCAGGAAGTGCTCATAGATTTCGCTGATGGTTTCTATGGGGATGATGCCGAAATCATAAGGCCAGAACGACTGCTGTCCCGAGTCGATGTCCGTGGCCCGAAAGAAGCTGTTGACCACCGTAAGGTGGTCGTCGGTGATCTGCTCTCTCTCAGCGGCGAGATCATCGCTAAAGAGATCCCCGTTAAAATCTTCGGCGAGCTGTCTGAACAGTTTGTATAGCACGGACTTGGACGTTGAGCGGGGCGTCAGTCCGAGCACATCCCGCAGGTGACCTACCTGGGCGATGTCATGCGAGACAAGGTAGTCATGGTCGATCGCACCACGATCGAACAGGTAGCAGGTGAAGACGAGGCGGCAAAGAAGGGCGTCGAGCACCTGCGGGGGGACCGTCGCCTCCGAGATTTTCGCCAGCCGCTCCCGCGTCGCTCGCAGGTTTCGCAACAGGTTACGATCGACACGCTGCTCGGGATCGAAATACTTCGCGTTCCGGCGGAAATACTCGCCCGATTCGACGGCGAGGACGAACGCCTTCAGCCCTGCACCAACGCGATCCAGTATCTCCACCAAGCTCTTGGATTTGGTGCCAGCAGCCGTCTCGTCTGACGGTTCCGCCAAGCCCGAGTAGATATGCACCTGTTCCGGTGAAATCAGTACGAGTACCGGGGCGACCCCTTGATTCCAGAATCGGAGCCGAAGCTCGGATACGGCCGCCGCCTCGATCGCCTCAACCCGCCGGAAGTAGATGACCGGCGACCTGTCCTGGCAAAGGACGCCCTCGATGCCGAGCTGCTCGAACGCTCGGCGTAGCGTCTGAGACTGTGGAGCGGACGCACCTGCGTGGTCGAGTTCCTCCACGCTGGAGAAGAAAACCGGCGGCTGTAAATCTCCTAAGCCAAACTCGTGACGCCAATCCGTGCTAGGTTCAATGGTCATGTGCCCGATGACCCTTTCCCTTGCACAGGTTTCGCGGGCTCCGTCTCAAGGCGGTACGCCCAGCTTGACGCCTGTTTGATGGAGCGGATGGCGTAACCGCGACGTTTGAGAGACTGAATGCCTCGATAGATCGTCTGCTCCGACACGCCGAGTTTCTGGGCCAACGATGGTGTCGAATAGGCACCGCTGCGTATCAAGCTGACAAGGTTGTCCAACCGATCGGCGACGGCCAGTGAACGATCGTAACGCATCTCAGCAACCCCCCACCGTATGTCTAACCCGGAGTGATAGACTTGTCAAGCCGCAGGGGAGAAATTTGTCCAGGTCCGGCCGTGGCGAGTCAATGCGTGCATGATAGCCTGAAATGCTTAGCGAGTGTGGCCTCTTCATCTCAAATTTGCAGTTGATGGTATTAACAGGAAGTAATGTCATTTGTTACCTGTTAGATCACGATCCGCTCAACTTCATCTAGCGTGAGTTGATCGCGGCTGCGGTCGTAAAGCATTGTGGTCTTTGGACTTTCGTGGTTGGCGATGTGCTGGGCTTCCTCGATGGTTCCACCGTTCTGGCGGAATACCGTGATGCCAGTTGCCCGAAAGCTATGGCAACAAATAGTTTCGGGCAGGCCGATGGCCCTCACCCGGCGTTTTATCATGTCCAAGGCGTTGCGGGCATCTAGCGGTCGGTCGGTCATTGCCCGGTGCCGGTCTATCGAGCGGAAGAGGGGACTTTTCTTGTCGGCGGCGATCCCGGCAGCGACAAGGTAGGCTTCAACGTAATCCGCCGCGTTGTGGTGGGCTGGCACCTCGTGCCGCTTGCCGCCCTTCTCATGGAGCCGGAACCACACCTTGCGGCCTTCGACGTAGAAATCCGCCACCGTCATTCCAAGGACGGCGTTGACGCGGCCGAAGCTGTAGACCATGACGGCGATCAACGCCCGGTCGCGGTAGTCGATCAGGGTGGGGGTGAAAGTCGGATCATCCGGCACGATACTATCGAGCAACTGCCGGGCCTCGGCTGCGGTCAGTACAGGCGTTTTGCCGCGTTTGACGCTGTGCTTCGGGCCGCGAACCGAAGCGGCCGGGTTGAAGGGCAGGATGCCGCCGCTAGTGAGCCAGTCGAACAGCATGGAGATGGCGGCAAGGTGCTGTTTGACGGTGGGGGCGGCTTTCGTTTCGGTCAACTCCTCGATGTAGGCGGCGACGTGTAGCGGCTCAATGCCGGGTAGGGTAAGGCGGTATCCTTCGCACCATGCGAGGAAGCCACTTACCGCCTTGGCATAGGCTCGCCGTGTGTGGGCGTTGCGGATGGTGGCGGTGAAGAATTCGATGAAGCGTCTGGCCGCGTGGTCGCCCGCCTGGGCGATGATCGGGGGCAGGAGCGGGCCTGCTAATACGACCGACTGTTTAGCTGATGCTTTCCCCGATTCCAATCCCGATTGCATCCGTTCTCCAGTATCCACAGTTTGATATCCGATAATCCCCTTTATCGGATACCATATCGGGCAGCGGGGTCAAGCGGTAAAGATCGTCGTTGCATCGCTACCAGGTGACAACCGTGAAACGCCATTGACATACGTGCACTAAACTGAAATCGTAACGCCCTATGGCAAAGGCTTCGCAATCCAAAACATCAACTACGGCCACGGTTAGCCTGACGATGATTGTCCGCAACGAGGAGCAGAACCTGCCGCGTTGTTTAGAGTCGGTTCGCGGGCTTTTTGATGAAACCGTGGTAGTAGATACCGGAAGCACAGATCGCACCAAGGAAATCGCGGCGACATTTGGTGCCCGCGTGATCGATTTCGCGTGGATCGATGATTTCGCGGCGGCAAGGAACGTAGCGTTGAACCATGCCACGGGCAACTATGCCCTGTGGCTCGATGCCGATGATGTGATTGAGCCGCCGGAACGTGAGAAGCTCGAAACCCTGCTGATGCGACTACAGCCGGACGGCAAGGCCGCTTACGTGCTGCGATGCCTTTGCGATAAGGCCGACGGTGGGCAAATTACCGTAGATCATGTCCGACTGTTTCCCCTGCTGCCCGGCATTCGCTGGGAACGCCGCGTTCATGAGGTGATTAACGCGGCAGTGGATCGGGCAAGGATAAAAACAGAGTGGACTGACATCAGCATCCGGCATACGGGCTATGCCGATCCAGCTATCCATGAGCGGAAACGCCAACGGAACCTGAAATTGCTGCAACGGGAACTTGCAGAGCGTCCGGACGATCCATTTACTTATTATTATTTGGCAACGCTGGCCTTTGAGCGTAAGCAATGGCAGGAAGCCCTTGGTTACTACATCGTGAGCCTCGCCAAATGGGGTACAAGCCAGTCTATCGCGTGCAAGCTGCACGCCATGATCGCATGGACCAACCAGATATTAGGGCGTTACGAAGAATCGCTACGGGTGTGCAATGAAGGGCTGCATTATTTTCCTGTCGACGGGGAGCTTTGGTTCCGCAAGGCGGTTTCGCTCCGCTACCTGCACCGGACCAACGAAGCAGAAGCATGTTGGAAGCAGGTCCTGCTGTTAGGCAGGCCGCAGACGTTCTACAGCGTGGATCAGGGTATCTACGGGCATCTGACGCGGCACAACCTCGCCCTTATTGCCGAAGAACGTGGCGACTACGTAGAAGCGGACATGCACTGGCGAGCGATTGTTGCAGACAGCCCCAACCATGCCGAAGCATTGAAACGTCTGGTGCACACGGCGGATTAAGTACCAAACCATTCACTTATGCTGTTCACTACGGAACCACCCCCATACGGGGTAAACTGTATGAACGCTCCATAAGTTTCAGGGGCCGTACCGACAGTGATCGTGGCAGTGACAACATTCGTTGCGATGTCAATCACCGACACATTGTCTGAGTTGGCATTACAAACATAAGCGTTGGCACCACTGGCCGTAATGCAGATACCAATAGGATTGGTGCCGACCGTAATCGTGGCAGTAACGGTGTTGTTGGACGTCTGTATCACAGAAACCGTTCCGTCATTTGAATTCGTCACATAAGCAAATTTGCTGTCCGGTGTAATAGATACGCAAAAAGGCAGGCTGCCAACAGTGACGGTAGCGGTGACCGTATTCGTAGCAATGTCGATGACTGAAACACTGTCTGAACTGGAAGCCTCATTACAAACATAGGCACTCCTGCCATCGGGTGTGATGGCGATGCCAAATGGAAAGTTCCCGACAGAGATGGTAGCAGACACGGTGTTGGTAGCAACATCAATGACGGATACGTTCAACCCAGCTTTGTTTGCGACATATGCATACAATCCATTCGGCGTAACGGCAATACACGTTGGGTTATTAGCTACGGTGACGGTAGCAGTGACCGTCTTCGTCGCTGTGTCAATAACCGAAACGTTGCTAGATCCAAGATTCGCAACATACAAAAGAGATCCATCTGGAGTAACGGCGGGACCTAGGGGCGTTGTGCCGACGGTAATTGTTGCGACAACTGTATTGTTAGACGTATCAATTACCGAAACATTGCCCGAGTTATTATTGGTGACATAGGCATAACCGCCATCCGGCCGGACGGCAACACCACTAGGTCCCGTACCAACGGTAATCGTGGCGGTGACCGTATTTGATGCAGTGTCGATTACCGAAACGGGACCACTTGAATTAGCGATATATGCGTAGCCGCTCATTGCAATGCCTCATTACTTTTCTATTGGTGGTAATTTCGGCTGAGACTATATGTCGTTGCCCGCTATTGCAATCGTATATCTTGCATCTTTAACCTGCGGTTCCACTTGACTTAAGGGTAACCTTCGCTATTGGTAAATGACCTCAGCCGCTTACATAGATGCTCAACGTATGAATGCTTCAGACCTTGGACTGCCAATCCCACTAGGGCCGTTTGCATCCGTTCCGTCCTTGACGATTTCCAAACAAGTATTCCTGCCGAACCTAGCGGCGGGCCTGACTTACCCGCTCGACACCTACGCACCTTTTGGTTACACGATCACGGAGGTCTATCAGATTCAAACCTCCAGCGGTTCGGTTACGGCGTCGCTAAAGATCAACGGCACAAACATCACGGGCCTTGGAAGCATTTCCGTAACGTCAACTCCGCAAAATGTAGCCGCAACGGCTGCAAACGTCGTGTCAGTTGGAAATTCCGTTACCCTTGTGCTCAGCAGTCCGTCTGCTGCTGTAAATCTTCAATTCACCTTGGCTGCAACGCGAACGTCGTAAGAAGCCTACCCGGCTTAAACGCTCTAAAAATAGGATGTGCCCATGATAATACTCGACGCAACTACGAAATCACTGCAAATTAAGCTCAGCGGAGCAGTAACAACTAGCCAGCTTCCTTTTGCGGCTTCTTACGTTGATACAACAGGCACGTCGACAACTCCCATCGAACAGGATGGAGCAAGCAACAATACCACGGCGGTAACGATGGTCAATGCACCTGCTGCTTCCACCCAGAGGCTGGTGAAAAACGTCATGATTCAGAATGCGGATACCGCCGCCGCGACCGTAACCGTTATTTACAATAACAATTCCACCCTTCGCAGTATCTTCGTCGCTACACTTGCTGTGGGGGATCAACTCATTTACGAAGACGGTCAGGGCTGGTCGGCCGTCGATAAGAATGGGAATCTCAAGACATCAAGCACAGGCGGCAGCAGCGTCGTTTCGTCTGTCTCCAGCGGGGACAGTTCGCTCTCGATCAGTCCTACCACCGGAGCAGTGGTGGCATCTGTAGCCAACAACGGGGTGGCGAATGCAAAGCTGGCTCAAATGGCGGCGAATACGATCAAGGGAAATAACACCGCCAGCACCGCCGATGCAGACGACCTGACTGTGGCACAGGTCGTGGCGATGCTCAACCTTAGCAACTCGGTGGTGATGTATAATTATATCGCGGGATTGTTGCCATCCTCGATAACGGGCACTAGCACCACTGCGTCAATAACGATTACATCAGGGCAGGCGGCGGATTCAACCAATGCCGCCATGCTTACAGGCGGAAGCTTTTCCTGGGCTGTTAGTAATGGCAATGCAATTAACGGCTATCAGGGGGGTACGACGCTTCCCAATAGCAGCACGATCCATTTCTTTATTTGCAGCGGCAACAGCGGTACAGGCTCCTTTGCGAGCCTTTCTTTGACTCCAACGTTGCCAAGCGGGTACAACACATACTATCGCCGTATTTTCAGCCTCAAAACGAATGGGTCCGGGGCGTTAATTGCTGGAACGGCTCTTGAAACGGAGGGTGGCTCCCTGCTGTTCTGGCTAGCAACTCAGGTATTAGATATTTCCGTGACTAATCTAGGCAGCACCCGCACTTTATACACACTTACTGTTCCAGGCGGCATCAAAGTGCAGCCAATTTATAGAGCGAGTTCAGGTCTCACTGCGGCCACTATTATATTCACCTCTGGCGATGAAACCGATGTAGCACCAGCAGCATCAGTGGGTCCGGGAGGATTTGCACTTGTTCCAGGCTGCGATTTAAATCCAACAGCTAGTGGCGGCATTGATCTTTATGTCAACGCTTCCGGCGTCATCACCACTAACACTTCAGGACAAATAGGGGCTCGTGCGAGCACTACTGCAATAGATCTATATTGGGTAACTCGTGGCTGGAAGGATTTCAGGCGTGCCTAATCTGTGGTGTGTTAGGTACACCCAGCGTGAATAATGGAGGAGAAGTCATGACGAGGCTATCTCTTGCCCTTCATGGGAAGGATTAGTGTGTGTGAGTGGCGTCCCTGCTTCCATCGGTGTCAACTGACTGTTTTTGGATGCGTGCTTTAAGGAATGCGTAGACTTTGCGATAATGAAATTCCGTGCAAGACGCTACCAGCAACGCAGCAATATTATTGGCAATAATGGCTACAATAATGAGTGCCACCGGGGGCAATGGTAATAATTGCAAGAGATATAGCAAAGAATGTTGCAGCAGGTATAAGGTAAACGAATATCTGGCAAGATATTCTGCCGCTCGTGGGTAATAGAGCCGTTTCGGGATGATATCGGGATACTCTAAAGTTGCCCCGATGGCGAAACAAAAAAATGCAGCGATAATTAGCATTAAACGCAAATTGTAAGCGGTCAATATATAGTCTGCTGCGTCACGTGCATGAACGGCCTCGTACCACATAATCTTGACGTCTAATAAGAATCCAACGACAAGCAGGAAAAGAATTAAACGGTAAAACATTCGAGGCATGCCGCCCCGCTTGCGACACAGGTAGTGATAATAGGCGGCTCCAATCAGCCATACCACCACAAGGTCAGCACCGTATTTCCCGAATACATTGACGAGCGGAACCCAAGAAATTAACAAGAACAGAGGTAGCAGCCGTGGCCGCTCTATCAGTGTTGTCCAATGAAATGTCCATAGGCCAAAGGCCATATAAGTCCACCATTCTAGAGACAATGTCCACAGGGGTCTGGCGGTACCAAATTGTTGAAAGCCGAACAGCAAACTGAGATGAACCTTAGAAAATACAGGGGCTGAATTTAGCATGAGTACGTTTGCCATGACCAAAGGCATATTGAAGTTGTGTGCGTATTCTCTTGGATAGATATTGAGCCTCCACAGCAACGTGTCGATACAGACGATAATCAAAAGGCAGGGGAGATAGGCGGAGTAAATCCTGGCAAAACGACGAAGTACAAAATCTCCGTAGCTGCTAGCGGCCCGTCTGGAATGTGCTATCAAAAAACCTGACAGACAAAAGAAGAGTATAACGCCGATTTGCTGAATATAGGGCCACGCCCCAGGCAGAGACCACTGAGGGCAATAACATGTCAAGGTATGACCAACCAGTACCATTTCCGCGGCAACTACTCTTGTAAGGTTCAAGACATAAGACGTGGTTGGCGTAAGGGGATTGGTGCTTATAGAGCCTCCGCTGATCAGGTTACTATTATAACGCAGCAAGTATTCGTAGGTGGCGTAGCTTGCCGATTGTGAGTTATTGGCAATTGATATAGCGAATTGGGAGTATGCCCGCAACTGCAAGATCAAACCGCACGACCATTGCCTTGCTGCCCTTCTGTCTTCGCTAACTCCTCCCCTAGCCAGTCATCCAACTGACCGGCATGCCTGGGCGTGATCCGCGAAAGCGTTTTCCCCGTGAAAATGACCCCCGTTTTCTCCTTAGCTGGGCTAAGGGGAGACGCCTGCCAACAACTATCACTTTTCGCTTATGCAATAAACCGCTTGTAAGAAGCGAATAACACCATATGATTTTCGCGTTCAAGCTGTGTCCTTCATCTGGTCCATTCCATGTTGCGTATCCACGAGGTCACTTCGGCGTCGCACGCGAAGAGTTACTACGCGGCCAGCGACTATTACACCGAAGGGCAAGAGGTCGCGGGCACCTACCAGGGCAAGCTGGCCGAACGGCTGGGCCTGGTAGGCACGGTTGATAAGGCCAACTTCGATGCCCTTTGCGATAATCTGAATCCGAAGACGGGCCAGCCTCTCACGCCGCGAACCAACGATGAGCGGCGTGTCGGCAAGGACTTCGTGTTTTCCGGTCCGAAGTCTTTCAGCGTCGTGGAAGCCTTGGCTAGCGAAGAGGAGCGGCAACGCTTGCTCGGGGCGTTCAACGATGCCATTGCCGAAACGCTGGTCGAGGACATAGAGCCGGACGTGCAAACCCGCGTCCGGGTCCACGGGGCGGATGAGGACCGCACCACGGGCGATCTGCTGGCGGCGTGCTTTGATCATTCGACGGCCCGGCCGGTGGGCGATGCCCCGCCCGATCCGCACCGGCATAAGCACGTTTTGGTGTTCAACGCGACCTATGACCCGGTGGAAAAGCGGATCAAGGCCGGGCAGTTCGGCAACATCAAGCGGGACGCTGAGTTTTACACGGCGGCGTTTTACTCGCGGCTGGCGGGCAAGCTCGAAGCAATGGGCTACGTGATCGACCGTCGCGGCGGCAAGGCGTGGGAAATCGCCGGGGTGCCCCAATCGGTGATCGACACGTTCAGCAAGCGGACCGAAGAGGTGGAAGCCGAGCATGCCGACCGGCTGCTGAACGATCCCGATTACCGGCCGGGCAACAAGCACGAGTTGGGTGCTAAAACCAGGTCGAAGAAACGGAAGGAACTGACCCCGGAAGAGCTACGCAAGGCGTGGGTTGACCAACTTACTGACGCGGAATGCGATGCCCTCTCGGCGGTCTATGGCAGGGAGATCGTCAAAGGCCCGGAGGTCACGCCGGGGCAGGCGGTGGCCTTCGCCATCGCCCATTGCTCGGAACAGCAATCGGTGGTGCCGGAGCGGGAATTGAAGCGGGTGGCCTTGCTGCACGGGCTGGGCTGCGTCACGCCGGAAGAGATCGAAGCCGAATTGCCGCGTCATGGCGTCATCACGGCCGAGATCGACGGCCGGTTGATGGCCACGACGGGAGAGCTACAAGCCGAAGAACGATTTATCACCGGCTTCGCGGCGGGCGGTCGCGGCACGGTGCTGCCCGTAGGCGTGCCCGGCGGGCTGCAACGCGACCGGCTCAACGATGGCCAATGGGACGCGGTAACGGGACTGCTCACTTCCGAAAACCGCGTCAACCTGCTCGAAGGCCCGGCGGGGGCGGGCAAATCGACCTTACTGGGCAAATTCGATGAAGGGATGCATCGGGCCGGGAAATCGGTCACCTACCTGGCCACGACCACGGATGCGGTGGGCGTGCTGGAAAAGGACGGCTTCACGGTCAATACCGTGGCCCGCTTCCTGGTCGATGAGAGGATGCAGGCGGCGGCCAGGGGCGGCCGGGTCGTGGTCGATGAAAGCTCGATGCTCGGCCATAAGGACGCAGTTTCCCTCTTCAATCTAGCGGAAAAGCTCGACCTGAAACTGATCTTGGTGGGCGACCCGATGCAACACGGCTCCGTGCCTCGCGGTGCCCTGATGCGGGTGCTCAAGGAATACGGCGGCATCAAGCCGTTTCGCCTGACCGAAATCATGCGGCAGGAAGCCCCTGATTACCGGGCGGCGGCTAAGCTGCTCTCCGAAGGCCAAACGCTCGAAGGCTTTGACGCCATCGACGCGATGGGCTGGATCAAGGAAATCGGGGGCGAAGAGGACCGATACCGTCTGATCGCGGGCGACTACCTGCAAGCCCTGGAAGACAAGAAAACGGTGCTGGTGGTGTCGCCAACGCACGCCGAAGCGGCCAACGTCACGGCGGCGATCCGCTTGGAGCTACGCCAGGCCGGGAAGCTGGGAACGGAAGACCGGTTGTTTACCCGGCTGGTCGCCGTGGGCGGCGTGTCGGAAGCGGAACGGGGCCTTTCGACCACCTACCGGCCGGGTGACGTGATCCAGTTCCACCAAAACGCCAAAGGCTTCAAGAAGGGCGAGGGCTTCACCAAAGGCGACCGGCTTATCGTCACCGATCCGGCTTCGGTGCCGCTGGCCGATGCCGACAAGTTCCAGCTTTACCGGCCGGAGTCCATCGCCCTGGCCAAAGGTGACAAAATCCGGTTCACCGGCACGGTGAAGACGCTCGATGGCGAACACAAACTCGGCAACGGGACCACCAAAACGGTGGCCGGGTTCACCAAGGCCGGAGACATCAAGCTCGATAACGGCTGGGTTGTCTCGAAGGACGTGGGGCATTTCCGCTCCGGCTTCGTGGAAACGTCCTTCGGTTCCCAAGGCCGCACGGTCCAGCGGGTGATTCTGGCCGTGGCCGAAACCTCGCTGCCTGCGTCCAATCAGGAGCAAATGTACGTGGGTGCCAGCCGGGCCAAACAGCGTATGACGCTTTACACGGATAACAAAGCGGCGGTGCGGGCGGCGGTGCAACGCTCCTCGCGGAAGCTGGCGGCGATGGATCTCATGCCGAAACACCGCAAGGTCATCGATCTGAAGCGGGAACGTCAGCGACGGGAAAAGCGGCTGGCGTACATCAACATGGTGCGGGCATCCTACGATGCCCCGATGCCGCCACGCGACAACCAACCGGAAAGGCAGTCGGGCCATGAGCGATAGTCTGGTCAGCAGAGGTTTTTCACCGTCGAGCATCCGCTCTCAGATTCAAAAGTCGCGTGAGCCTGCCCCGGTCGTGGAAGAACTGGCGGCGGGGCCGGGATCGGCGGAAAAGACCGATCCGCTACCTCGGCCGGGGGACGCCTATAGAGCGGCTGGGCGTCATGGCAACAAACCGGAATTGAGCATCGATTTCGTGGCCAAGGATTACTCTTACGAAGGGTTTTCCTACGCCGATTTGGAGCGTCGGCGGCTGGTGCCCAGCGATAGGCCGGGAGTCGGTCCAAAGCTGGTCCTGCGGTTCAACGGCAGCGTCATCACCGAAGTAACGCTAGAGGGGCGGCATGTGCAATCGCTCTATCACGATATAGGTCTGCATCGGTTGCCGTGGGTCTGGGAGCACCCATCCCCGGCGGAATTCACCGACGAAAAAGCGGTGGTCATCAGCCGAATCACGTTCGACGTGATCGCCCGGTGAGAATGTGGTGAAGCGGTGTCCGCCGTCTCAACCCTCATGGCGGGTCTTCGTGGCCAAAGCTGATTCGTAATAGCGGCAGGCACGCTGCCGCGTGGCCTCGCATGACGGCCAGCCCTGTTCGGCGTTTGCCTGGTCGAGAAACGCCGCCAGGGCAGAGCCATGAAAGAGGTCGTCGAGAATTTCATCAAGCTCGGTGGTCATTTATCTCTTCTAACATTGATCGCGGCGGCGATGGACGCAATTGCTTCCCGGTAAGCGTCGCCCTCCTCCCCTTCCTGCTCGTCATAGTCGGCAAGCAGCATAGCACAGCGATCAAGGGCGTCCAGCAGCCTTGGGGCGGCGGTGGCGACATTAGACCCGGCATCAAACGCAGCTTTCAGGGCTGCTTCGACGTTCCAAACGGATACGTCGTGAAAGTCGAGCCGGTCGGAGCGGCGGATTTCTAGGGTCGGGATGCCCAGTTGCTGGCGGGCGATGGCTTCGAGAATTGTGCGTGATGGTTTCATGGTGATTGCCTTTCTAGTCGGTTAATTGTTTTTCTCAAAGATCGTGCATACGTCGTGCAGGCCCGGTATGAAGCTGCTGCGATAGACTTTCTTGCTGCTGCTGTTGCCGTGGCTGAAGCGGATGATGTCGGTGCAGTGTTGAGCAAGTCCGGCGGCAAAAGCCAAACGCTTGGTGTGAAAGACCAGCGGCACATATCCAGCCTCGCGGTCGGAATAGTCGCCCATAAGGATGGCCAGCTTACCGCCGCGTTTGAGTCCACGGGCACAGTTGCGGATGAACTGGCCGTAGCGGATCAGGAACTGGTCGAGCGTTGCTGTGCGTGACAGGTCGCGGGGATTGTCGGCATAGAGCTTCATCCGCCAGTAGGGCGGGTGTGCCCAGATGAAATCGAACGATTCCGCTTCGGGAAACTGCTTGGGATCGCAAGCGTCGAATCCCTGGTGGATATCCCATGCGATGCAAGGGATGCCCAGATCCTCGCACACCTCGCGGGCGGTGCCGCTGCCGGTCATAGGGTCGAACACCATGCCGGGGCGGAAGAAGGCCAGTAAATCTTTGATGAGATTGCCGCCGCAATTGCCCGGCCATGCCCGGTCGCCGTAGTCACCTGCCCGATGGAAGTGATACAGGCTGGTCAGGTGCGGCACCGGGCTGCCGGTTTTCGGTGCCCGTGGCAGGCGGGCGTAGATGGTCGCGTCCGGCTCCGGCGGCCGGACAGGGGTGGCACGGCGGAGCCGGGCGGCGTAATGCGGATTGATCGATGCGGTTGCGTAAGTCATAGCTGATTCCTTTCAGGTGATAGGCGGGCGTTGCCGCCCGCCCGGTGCGTTAGCTGTTGCTCTTGGGCTTGGTCAGCACGATCCTGCCGTCGAGCGGGATCGAATGAAGCTGGACCGTGAATCCGCCGTCGCGGTTGCTCCAAGCGATGCCGATCCGGTCCCAATAGCTTTGGTCGTCTTTCCCCTCACGCACCTGGTAGGCGATGAGGCTCGGCTTGCGGTTTTTGACTCCGGTATCAAGGGCTGCTTCTGTTTTTGCGTTAGACATGGTGGTTTCCTTTTCTTTGAGTTGCGGCCCCGGACCATCCGTGGCCTTACGAGAGCAACCAACCAGACGCCCAGACGGGAGCATTTGGGCGACGGGCAATCAGCGGGTGAGAACGAAACGACGTTGGGAAGGTCTGCGGCGAAGCCGCTCCATCCGTCGTTTCGCAACGGAAGCCGGTGATTGACCGGCCCGGCGACGGCTGTAGGTTAGCGGTAGTTAGGCCACACATGGTTCGGAGCCGGATCGAACGTTGGAGGAAACCGGCCCTGGCTGACCGAACACAGGCTGCGTGAGTGCCGGGAACCGGCCGGTCATGGTCGCGGGTCAGGAAAGATGAGGATGGAAAGCGGTGAAATCGCGGGCAAAGGTGAGTGGTAGCGGGATGGCGGGGCTATGTTCCCCGATGAATGCCTGCGGTGGGCGGGAAGTGCTTGCTGCCCGAGAGAAAGGGCAATCAGAAAAAGCCGCCTGCCTTCACCATACTGGATCTGTTACGGCGGCGGCGGAAAGACCTTTTCCAAGCTGAAAACCCCGTAAGGCCAAACCCCCGGTATCTGTATGGAAACTCACCAAAAAAGCTCGGTCTTTGCATGGGATAGGGAAAATCCGTCCACTAACAAACTCAACCGATAGCTGTTCGTCGCCCGCAAGCGTTTCGAGACGGAGATTGATTGGATCTCCCGGTGGATGCTCCGAAACTGCATAGACCACCCGCCTAAGCACTTACGCCAATTCCTACCAGTAACCCCCTGGCCAAAATGCCGTCCGCTCCACCATTTCAGGGACGCAAGGCACATGGGGGGCATTGAGAGGCCAAGAACCGGTCGAGATGCGTCAGATCGGCGTCCACGACGCAACGAATGAGCTTACCGGCTCTTTCCCGACTCGGTATCAAGTTCGGCTGCCAGGTCGGCCAGCTTCGCATCAATGATGTCAGCGGCTGTCCGGGCCGTAGGGGTATCAGGCATTCGCCAGACGCGGCCGTGCTTCTTGCTACGGTCGAAGGCCAAGCCTGTATGCTGCGGCTTCAATCCGTGACCCGGCCGCGGTTCCATGTGCTTCATCTCGTGAAGCACGTCGTAGACCTCCTGCGGTAAATCGCTTTGATCGGGGGCCAACTCGAATTTGAAGAAAATGCAGGGCTTTCCACTTGGGTCCGTATCGGTGAATCGGCGATAGCGAATCGGGCCGGAGAATCGCTCAGTCCAGCTTCTGCCCGGCCGCTCCTTAGCCGGTTTTCCTGCTTCTTCTTCAGATCCGCGATCAAAACCCATACATGCTTGCTCCTGGCAAGCAAGCATAGCACAGTCATACAAATTACCAATCGTTAATTTGTATGGCGTCATCGGACGGGCGGCTTCGGCCGTGCCGCATGATCGTTCCACGTCCATTGTTTTCAAGGAGATTCACCATGCTTGCGACCTGCCTGGGCGGTCCCTCGCCCGCCCTGCTCGAAGACAGCCCGTTCCTCTCCGATGCCATCATGGCATTGGCGGCGATGCCGCCACCGATGAGGAATGCCCGCCTGCTGTTCATCGACGCCATCCACAGCTTGCCCAACGAAGAGTTGGCGATCATCGCCAAGGCCGTGCAGCCCCATCTCACCGACCAAGAGATTGCCGCCCTGGTCGGCGTGACCCTCCGCACCGTGCAGCGATGGGGACGTTACCAGGGCTTCAAGACCACCCTGGCCGATTACCTCGAATCGAAGCGGCAGGAATACTACCTTCCCGACGATTTCGCCGCGTGATTCGACCGGGAAACGACCGCCGTGTCGCTGGTGAGAATCTTCGGATTTTCCACAAGAGTTTTTGCCGACATGGTTTCAGGCTGTTGGCGGCAGGCTCTGGCGGCCGGGAAATGTCGCCCCCGGATTTTGGGTGAAGCGGTCGTGAAAACGCTTCTCCATCGCTCGAAGCGGCTCACCACCTGGGCCGCGTGACATCGTCGCTTTCGGAGTGCCAACCTGCCGTGCGGCGGGGCCGCTCGCCGTGCGGCATCAGCTAACCCACCCCCGGACCGTTCTTCTTCGGAGCAAGCCATGTCGAACGAAATCGTGAAAGCCGAGATCGCTCACGCGGTCGGAGAATCCTTGCTGAACGTGGCACTGAGCACGCCGCAAGGCCAAGCGGCGGCGGCCGGGACCGTGGCCTTGGTCGTGGCTACGGCCCCAGCGATCGCTGTTGTCGCGGCTACGGCGGGCATCGTCTACGCCACTTCCAAGGTTGCCGATTGGTTCAACCTCTGAGCCGGAAAACCTCCACGGCCGTACCTTCCGGCCGGTGTGAAAACCGGCGGTTTGCCTCCAGGTGGGCGGGCGTGCCACCCACCATTCCCACCCTCATCAACGCGGAGAATCGACCATGACCACGACCAAGGCTTGTCCGAAGTGCGGGTCCACGGAGGATGTGGTTCATAAGGATCATTTCATGAATGAGCAGAGCCACGCGGCCGTTCACCACGGCGGCCATATGCTCCACGGGGCCGTTCACGGTCATCCGCTGGGGCTGGCCCTCGTGGCGGGCTGCTGGTTGGGGTCCAAGCTTCTGCACAGCGTCTCCAAGCCCTGGAGGTGCAAGTTCTGTAGCCAAGATTTCGCGTGAACTCGGCCCTGGCCCGGCCGCGTTTCGCGGCCGGGATTCCTTTACGCACGGAGTATTGCCCGTGACTTTGACCAGTGGCAATCAGGTGCTGGCTGTTGCACTTGATGAACTGATTCCCGACCCGTCGCAACCGCGAAAGACCTTCCTTGATGAAGAAATCCAGCGGCTGGCGGCGTCCATCGCGGCCCGTGGCGTCCTGCAACCGCTGCGGGTCATCCGCGATGAACAGCGGGACGTGTGGGTGATCCTGACCGGCGAATCCCGCTACCGGGCGGCGAAGCTGGCGGGCCTGCTCACCGTGCCGTGCCTGCCGGTGTCCGGCGAGCTTTCGGAAGTCGAGAAACTCGCGGACCGGCTCACCGAAAACGATGTTCGCCACGATCTCCAGCCGATGGAAGCGGCCCGTGCCCTGGCACGGCTGAAAGCCCTGAAAGGCTGCAATTCCAAGACGCTGGGCGAGGAGTATGGATTCTCGGCCGCTTCGATCACCAAGGCCGAAGCGTTGCTTTCGCTGCCTGCGGACCTTCAGGAAATGGTCGGCTCCGGCCCCGGCCGGATCGCCCCGGCGTCGGCTTACGAACTGTCCCGCCTGCCGGATGAGCAAAGCCAACGCGAGTTGGCTCACGCGGTCGTCGCCAAGCACATGGCACGCGATGCCGTGGCCGATGCGGTGCGTAGCCGCGTCGGCAAGCGGTACGTGGCACCGAAGGCCGGGCGGCTCTCCTGCAAGCTCGATGGCGGAATCTCCGTCACTGTGACCAGCGGTGACCCGCTGACGTGGGATGACCTGCTCGCTGCTCTCGATCAAATCAAAAAGCAGGCTAAGAAGCTCTGCGATGACGGAAAGGAGGTATCCGCCCTCGCCCGGCTGCTGCGGGCGTCGTAAGGCCGTTTTGCCGCCCTGCCGGTCCTGCCGGCAGGGCGGTCACACCCATGCCACAACGAACGCAACCTTGTAGGAGCAACGGTCCATGAAAACCGCCCTCAACGTGCTGACGATCCTGGTCAGCCTCGTCTTCGCACCGTTTCCCGACTTTCCTTTGCCGATGCCCGGCAAAAGGAAGCCGTGACCCGTTTCCCCAAAAACTTCGGAGCATCGCCATGCTGCATCTGCTCGAACTGATGGTGATCGCGGGCACGCTGATCGTCACCACCTTCTTGGTCCTGCTAGCACTGCCGCAGTGCAAGCTTCGGCAACTGCTGATGCCGTTCGTCGCCTGGGGCTTCGTGGTCCTGTGTGCCCTGTACGTGGTTTCTCCGGTGGATGCCCTGCCGGA
>Ga0153954_1000333_pt1 | contig 39785 bp, 32 predicted proteins | sample TSFL038MetaG_FD_102277 | JGI IMG/M metagenome (GOLD analysis project Ga0153954, IMG submission 102277) | Attine ant fungus gardens microbial communities from Florida, USA - TSFL038 MetaG | ecosystem: Host-associated > Fungi > Mycelium > Unclassified | place: USA: Florida, Wekiwa Springs State...
GATTCCCCTATCAATCATATCCTGCATGCATTTTTGAGTTTTTTCATCAGTGCCTTCAGATGTGTCTACCGAAGAAGAAGCCCTAACTTCATCATTTGTGAGAAGATATCTTTTGGAACATGGATCAAAGTTAATTTCGAGAGGCATATTAACCTAAAATTTAATTTTAAATTGCGAAACTCTATCAAAAATAATAATTAATGTAAATTCTTAAAATAAGAAAACTACAATCAAATATAGATTTAAAGAAATTATTTTTAATTTAAAGGGGCTTCTGATGGAATGAAAAATGTCTTAGAGGGTGTTTATAAAGTCCAACGGGTCAGATTCGAGTTCTTTTCCTCTTGGAGCTCGCACCCTTGGCTCTGAAAATAAGGGGACAATATTAGAAAATATTGTCCCCTTATTTTTGCGAGCCTGTAGAGAGAAAATAATTTCGAATATGACTATCTTGGACTTTGTAAACACCCTCTTAGGAAAGAACTGAATAAGCAAACGATCCGGAATAGAGTTCAGCTAGTCGATAGCATTTCCATAGATTTTTGTGCAGATTTGTCGCAACTCCTCAGGTGTATTCGCTTTAATCACCTTCAGAATTTCCCCATGATTTAGAAACGCGAAAGGCTCTCTTGTATTGTTTTTCAGCGGTTCAAGAATGGGGTCGGCGACATCGATGACTTTCAATTGAGTTCCCTGCACAATAAGATTATGAGGCTTTAAATCATTAGTAGGAACTTTTGTAAGCGGTTCTAGAGCTTTGGCAAGAGATTTTGTGCTAGGATAAGAGCCATTGAGCATTTTAAAGGTCAGCAAATTAATTCCTGCTTCCCATTTGCTTTGAAGCAACCCCATGAAGTTATATTTGTTCAGTGTTTTTGAATCAAAATCACTCAAGATTTCGTAAATATGTGGATTGCATTGAGAAGGGAAGATGTAGGCCCTTCGTTGAAGTTCACGCTTATTTTTTATGACCCAGACAAGTTTATCCACTTTGGAGGGATCGGTTTGGCGCCGGAATTGACCCAACAAAACACTGTTTTGCTCCTGATCTAATCGATCATTGATCGCCGACAGATAAGCATTGCCGCAAGCACCTATATCGCCTCGAGGTGGCGTTTCGATCAGGATATTGTCTCCCATATTCAAAATTGCCTGATAAGCTTGGGGCCACTCCGAACCGAAATGATGGATGACGTTGAAAGCGATGACAACGTCGAAGTGTTCGCATTCCGACAATCGCTGAAGTTCTGCTGATGAAATTTCTTTCGAAAGAAGAGTGACGTTATTCAGTTTATTCGTCTCGCAAAGAGTCTGCAAAAAATTGTTATTCCAAGTGGGACTACCAATCATGACAGCATATGCCTGATATTCCGAGGCAATCCGAAAAGAAAAGTAGCCTTCGGCAGCGCCGATATCAAGGACTGTAAATGGCCTTTTATACGTATCGAGCAAGGGCTTTATGGCCTGATAACGAGTTTGGCAGTCTGGTCCTTCTCCCCTTGCAACAATTTTTCCATTGATCCAAACATCTTGATAGGGATGAGCAGGAAGAGTCGAATAGGCATTTGGTTTAGACCTATTTTGACCTGAATTTTTCGATGGCCTTTGTTGGAGTTCAACCGACGGAGAATTTTTTCTTTCAGAAGCAGTAGCTAATGAGAAAAATGAGGATGAACTGACAGCAAAAAAAATTGCTGCTGAAGTTATCCAAGATATTCTTTTGATCATCTTCATGCCTCCTCATTTTTGATAAAACAGCACTCTATACGAGATTGAAAATGTGTAAAAGAATTATATGCATGGAAAAAGCAAAGAAAATTTCTTACGAGGCTTGGAATCGCTTAACAAGCCGCGTGATAATCGCGCAAGCCGCTTCGATTTCTTCTTCAGTGGTAAAACGACTTAAAGAAAAACGCAGGGAGGAACGCACGAGATCAAGAGGGATACCCATGCTCAATAAGATTCGGGATGGTTCAAGGGCTCCAGAAGAACAGGCTGAGCCGTGGCTCGCAGAAACGCCTGCCTGATCTAGCCCTATTAGTAGGGTTTCACCATCAACGCCCGGAAATGCCACATTGCTCACATTAACGACACGGGGTCCTCGACCATTAATAGCAATCCTAGGGAGAGCCTCTATCAGGTGTCTCTCAAATGAATCGCGCAATCTCTCCATACGTAGGGAAGCATGAGGAAGTTCCTCCTTCAACAATTCAATGGCTTTGGCAAATCCTGCAATCCCAAGCACGTTTTCAGTGCCTGCACGCCGACCGAATTCCTGCTCTCCGCCATAAAGCAATGGCTTTAATTTCAATCCTGAACGAATAAAAGCCACACCTGTCCCCTGCAATGTATGCAGCTTATGCCCACTAAAACTCATTGCACCAACCCCTGGAGGAATATCAAATAGTTCCTTACCCAAAAGTGCAACCGCATCGACAAAGAATGGGATTGCATGGCGGGCCGCGATATCGGCGATAGCGGCGATGTCTGTTTTTACCCCTGTTTCGTTATTGACAGCCATGAGAGCGATCAATTGAGTATTGGGACGTATAGCAGCTAGAACTGATTCAGGAGAAACAGCTCCCCATTCTCCTGCATTCAAAAAAGAGACTTCAAAACCTAAAGACTCAAACTGTTTGATGGTAGAATGGACGCAGGCATGCTCCGTTGAAGAAGTAATGACATGACCTTTTGCGCTGTTGTGGAGGATACCATGGATGATCATATTAGAGCTTTCAGTGCCACCCGATGTAAAGAGAATCTCATTGGGCTTTACCTTTAAAAAGGAAGCAACAGTATATCTAGCTTTATTGATGAGATTGCGAATCGCCTGTCCAGAGAGATGCACACTTGATGGATTCGCTCCAAGCGATTCAAGGACTTTTCCAAGCTCTTCGCTAATACGTGGATCGAGATAGGTGCTAGCGTTGTTATCTAGATAAATCCTTGCGCTCATGCAGTCCTTCCACCTTAACAATAACGACGGTGATATTGTCACGCCCCCCCTTTTCATTTGCTAGGGCGACAAGATTTTCTGCAGCATCACATAACGTCGGTGAATGCTGGAGTGTTGTTTCAATTTCGCGACAAGTAAGCAAATCGGAGAGACCATCCGAGCACATGAGATAGACATCATTGTTTCGCATTTCTCGGGAATCGACGCTAGGATCCACTTTTGGTTCCGTTCCAATAGCCTTTGTGATGATATTTTTATATAAAAAATCAGTCGCTTGTTGCTCATCAATTTGACCTTGATCAACAAGTTCACGCAATAGGGAATGATCTTTCGTGAGTTGCTCTAATTTTTTCCCTCGAAAGCGATAAATTCTACTATCCCCTACATGCGCGAAAATGAGCCCTTTAGAATGAAAAAGCAAGCAACATAATGTTGTGCCCATCCCCCGCAAGTCTTGCCGAGCTCTTCCCATTTTATACACAAGGCCATTGACGTGGACAATCGCCCGTCGCAAAAGTTCTTTAATCTCAGAAAGGGCAGCTTCTTCCTTGGCAGGCCCTAGTTTTTTGCTAAGTACCCGGCAAAGAGCATTGACAGCCTCACGTGCGGCGACTTCCCCAGCTTGGTGTCCACCCATTCCATCAGCTAATACATAAAAGCCGATATCAGGGAGCTGTGCCCACACATCTTCATTATTCTGTCTGACTAGACCAATATCAGAAAGTCCACAAGCAACGACCTTATACGGCATCAGATATACAACCATAATTGAGAGCGGTTCTCCAAATAGGAAGTGCCTTTATGCTTTGAACATGACAAATCTTGGATTGCGAGTAATGCTAAGCTTTAGGCATTTTTTGTACTAAAATAACATATTTTAATCTTTTTTTTCCAGTATGAAAACAAGCCCAATCGATTGCGCGCAAATGCGTAATCGTGGAATCTCTAGCTATCAGCGATTTCTTATTAATTTGAGCCAAAATAATGATTGGCTGTTAAAGCGACCGCATTGTAGACGCCAGTAACAGTATCAACGACGCGGGAAACATAGCTTTGGCATTCTGGACATTGAAATTTACGGATATCGGAAAGTTCTTTAGCTTTAAGCCACTGTTCCAAGCATTTAGAGTGAACTGCATGATTGCAATCCAATTTTTTCCATTGGTTTGCAGGTTTTGGAGCGGTTGTATCTTTGAGTGTAAAATCACTTGCTTGTCCACAGATGACACAAGACTGATAATGAACTTGGAGCATCATAATGATTCCTTGGTTAATGGTTTTTAAAGGGACTTAAGCGACTTAAGGGACCATAGGGACGGAAGACAAATTTTGCTTTTGTCTCTTGAGTCCCTGGGGTCCCTTAAGTCGCTAAGGTCCCTTAGTGCGTAAGCGTGGGGTACAGAATTCAGAACTAAGCATTTTCGAGGACAATATTCAGCAACTTATTGGGAACAAAAACAACTTTTTGAATGGTTTGTCCATCTAAAAAGCGGGCGATTCCCGGATGCTGCCGTGCCGCATCCAAAATAGACTCTTGACTTTGATCTTTAGGAAGCTCGAAACGGCCGCGGAGCTTTCCATTGACCTGTACGACATAGATCGCAGTTTCATCATGAAGATACTTTTCTTCAGCGGCAGGAAAAGGATGGTAAGCCAAAGGCTCCTTACATCCTAAAATTTCCCATACCTCTTCTGCAAGATGGGGAGCTAACGGCATAAGAGCTTGAGTAGCCATTTTGATAACGGAACGAGGGTAGCTCGGCAACTTGGCAAATTCGTTCATGAATTCCATCATTTTAGCGATGGCCGTATTGAACTGAAGGGATTCTAAATCTTTTTCGACCCCAGCAATGAGCCTATGGCCGAGCTTGAGCCCTTCAACGGTATCAGTATTCGTCAATTTTTCTGAAACAGCCAGATCGTAAAAGCGCGCTAAAAATCGGCGGCAGCCATTCACTGCATCGGTATTCCAAATTTTTTCTTTTTCTAGGGGTCCCATGAACATTTCATACAAACGCAACGCATCCGCGCCAAACTCTTCGATAATATCATCAGGAGTGATTCCATTCAATTTAGATTTGGACATTTTTTCGACCTGGCTTTTTAGCTCCTCGCCTGTTGCCCTATGGAAATAATGACCATTTTTTTCTTGAACTTCATCGGGTTCGACATAGAGTCCATTGCTTCTCTGAAAAGATCGGGCGACAATCAACCCTTGGTTACGCAAGGATTGAAAGGGTTCAGGATGCGATACAAGTCCGGTATCATAGAGTACCTTATGCCAGAAGCGCGCATATAGCAAATGCAAAACAGCATGTTCCACACCGCCAACATAAAGATCCACTGGCGACCAATACTTTTCTGCCTTTTGACTCCACGCCTCCTCGTCATTGTGAGGATCACAGAAGCGTAGATAATACCAGCAAGAGCCAGCCCATTGGGGCATTGTATTGGTTTCTCTCCACGCCCTTTTGCCTGTCTTTGGATCGGTTATCTCTATCCATTGCTTGGCTCTTGCCAATGGACTCTGTCCATCGCCAGTTGGTTTAAAATCGTCCATTTGGGGCGGTGTTAATGGCAATTCATCGACATCAAGTGTACGCTTCGATCCATCGGCATAATGTAAAATAGGAAAAGGTTCTCCCCAGTAACGTTGACGAGAGAACAGCCAATCGCGGAGTTTATAGCATATCGTTTTTCTTCCAAGTCCTCTTTGCTCGAGCCATGATGTCATGCGTTCTTTGGCTTGCCCTATCGATAATCCATGTAGAGATAGGCTTTCATTTTCGCTCGAGATATACTCCCCTTCTCCCGGCCAGCAAAGATCGCCATTTAATACACGCTGGATAGCATCTTGTGTGGACACCCCCTCAGGAATTAAGTCGGGATATTGTTCTGGGATAGGCTTCTTTATAGAGACGATTGGCAGATGGAATTGCTTGGCGAAATCAAAATCTCTCTCATCATGGGCGGGAACTGCCATGACAGCGCCTGTGCCGTAGCTCATTAAGACATAATCAGCAATCCATATCGGAATGGGTTTTCCGTTGCTTGGATTGATGGCATAGCGGCCGATGAAGACTCCCGTCTTATTTTTGCTGAGTTCGGTGCGATAGAGTTCGGATTCCATGGCAGCGGCCTTTTGATAGGCTTCAACCTCCTCTCGCTTTTCCTGAGTGACGATCGTATTGACCAGAGGATGCTCGGGAGCTAAAACTATGAATGTTGCGCCAAAGAGCGTGTCGGGACGTGTAGTGAAGATGGTGATCTCTTCTGAAGAGTTTTGAGTTTTAAAAGCAACGTTTGCCCCTTCGCTTTTGCCAATCCAATTGACTTGTAGTTTTTTTAAACTTTCAGGCCAATCGACAAGGTCGAGATCCTGGATCAACCGATCGGCATAGGCAGTGATTTTCAAAATCCATTGACGCAAGGGACGACGTTCGACGAGATGTCCACCCTCTTTGGACCGTCCATTATCCACTTCTTCATTGGCTAAAACAGTTCCTAATGCTGGGCAATAATTGACCATCGCTTCCGCTTCGTAAGCTAGGCCTTTTTCATACAATTTTGTAAAAATCCATTGAGTCCATTTATAGTATGAAGGATCGCTTGTAGCAAACTCTCGATCCCAATCATAGCTAAATCCCAAAGCTTGGAGTTGTTGGCGAAATTTATCGATGTTACGCTGAGTAGTCACTGCAGGATGGGTGCCAGTGCGTATGGCATATTGTTCTGCAGGCAGTCCGAAGCTATCCCAGCCCATAGGATGGAGGACATTAAAGCCTTTTTGACGCTTATAACGAGCCACAATATCCGTAGCAGTATAGCCTTCAACGTGACCGACATGTAGGCCAGCACCCGAAGGATAAGGAAACATATCCAGAACATAGTATTTTGGTTTGCCGGGATCGATCTCAACCTTAAAAGTTTTATGATCACGCCAGTAACGCTGCCATTTAGCTTCGATATTTTTGTGGTCGTATTTCATAGAAAGATATTTGTGTGTTGTTTCGACTCTATTAATATGCTATACTGCCAGTAAGTAAACAGATAGCTTAGCAGAAAAAGCCTTAATACTCCATGCCAAAGAAGCCTACAACATCAAAAAAAAAAGAGTCACCACGCTTTCAGAAGACAGGAAAGCAAAAAAAGCTTTTTAACAATCTCATAAGAACGGTACAGCAGTTTATTCAAGGCCGAAGCTTTGTTCCCTTAACGCTTGGCGAGCTGCTTACTAGACTCCACCTTCCGGAAGAACATCGGGAAATTCTTGCTGACGCGTTGGATTTCCTTGCTGAGCAAAATATTATAGAAATTTCCTCGGGACGTTATGCCTGCAAGCAGTCAACTGCTGACATTGTCACCGGAACTATGCATTTACACCCTCGCGGATTTGGCTTTGTGAAGCTTGATGATACATCGCTCTATCTTCAAGATATTTTCATTCCCAAGCATCTGACACAAAATGCTGTAGATGGAGATGCCGTTGAGGTTCTCGTTAATAATGAATCGATCTCAGAAAAAGGACCTGAAGGACGCGTTATTTCGATTCTTTCGCGAGCACGCACGCATCTCGCTGGTATTGTTAAAGAAATCAATCGCCAAGAGCGCATTACAGCTTATGCTCCAATGCTAGGACTTGCACAGAGAATTACTGTCGAAACAACAGAAGATGTAGAATTGCAGGTCGGCGACCGTATCGTCATGGAAGTGTTGGAATGGGGCAGCAAAGAACAACCAACCATTTGCAGATTTTCTCATCATCTCGGACATATTTCCGATCCTTCGCGCGATGTTTATGCGGCCATCGAAGAATTTGAACTGCGAGGAGATTTTCCCACAAAAGTTGTCAAAGAGGCCCAACAATACAATCCAAAAGTATCTATATCGGAAATCCGAAAGCGTGAAGATTTTCGGAAAATGACTTGTTTTACAATTGATCCTGATACAGCAAGAGACTTTGATGATGCGGTTAGCTTAACAAAGAACTCACAAGGACATTATTCTCTTGGAGTTCATATTGCCGACGTTTCTTATTATGTCCGTCCGGGAACAGCTTTGGATGACGAGGCCCAATTACGATGCAATTCAACCTATTTTCCCGGACAGTGCATTCCAATGCTTCCGAAGGAGCTTTCAGACAATCTTTGCAGCTTAAAACCTAAGCTCAATCGCTTGACAGTTTCAGTCCTTATGGAGTTCGATGCTGAAGGCAATCTGCTCGACTATCGGATTGCACGGAGCGTCATCAAAAGCGCAAAGCGTTTTACTTACCGTGAAGCCAAGGCCGTTTTAGATGGAAAAAAACGAAGCCCTCATCGAGCAGCCTTGGAGCTCATGGTTGAACTTTGCGGTTTGCTTAAACGGAAGCGGTATGAACGCGGCAGCATTGAATTTGGATTGCCCGAACTTGTTGTTCTTGTGGATGAGCAAGGGGTTCCGCAAAAAACCGATTATGTTGTCTATGACATCACTCATCAGCTTGTCGAAGAATTTATGTTGAAGGCGAACGAGACAGTCGCTTGGCATTTGAGCAAAGAAGGAAAGGACCTGACTTATCGAGTTCACGACGAACCTTCTGAAGAAAACATGAAGGATTTTGCTTTATTGGCAGGGGCTTTTGGATTTCATCTTTCAGAAACACCTACCCCTAAGGAAATTCAAAAGCTGTTTGACGAAGCTATGGACACTCCTTATGGTCAATATCTTGCAACAAGCTACATTCGTCGCATGCGATTGGCGGTATACTCCTCTGAGAATATTGGCCACTATGGCTTAAGTTTAACGCATTATTGCCACTTTACAAGTCCTATACGGCGCTATGTCGATCTCGTTGTCCATCGCATTTTGTTTCATGAAATTCACGACAAGGCAAAGCTGGAATTAATTTCAGAGCAATGTTCTGAGCAAGAAAGGATCAGCGCTAAGGCAGAAAGCAGCGTCGTTCTTCTCAAAAAACTTCGCTTGATCGATACCATGCAAAAGAAGGATCCCCACAAACAGCATGAAGCTGTCGTCACGCGCATCAAAAATTTTGGCATCTATTTCGAAATTTTGGAACTGATGTTAGAAAGTTATCTTCATGTCTCAGAATTAGAGAGCGATTATTACATTTTTGAAGAGGCTAACGCCCTTTTGCGCGGAAGAAATCAAGGAAGAGTTTATCGAGCAGGAGATAGAATCACCGTGATGCTAAAAGACGTGGATTTTATCACCCTGGACAGCAAATGGGAATTGATAGGTGACACTATCCACGATCGTCAAATCGCTGAAAAATCGAAGAAAAAACGCGTTAAGCACTCCTCTTTCCCTTCCAAGTCCAAAGAATCAAGAAAAAAAGCAAACTTCCAGAAAAAAACACCGAGGAAGCAACGATGATTCTTCCTCAAGATTATTTTAGAAATTCTGATGTCCTTTTTCTTAGCCGTGATCTCATCGGAAAATTTCTGATGACGACTATCGACGGTAACCTTACGGGCGGGATGATCATTGAAACAGAAGCCTATCGAGGGCCAGAAGATCGCGCCTCTCATGCTTATGGCGGACGGCGTACGCGGCGGAATGAAGTGATGTATCATCCAGGTGGACTTTGCTATGTGTTCCGCTGTTATGGCATCTATAATCTTCTTAATATTGTCACAAATGAATCTGAAATTCCGCATGCGATATTGATAAGAGCTATCAAACCCTCTGATGGCCTTGAAACAATGCTGACAAGAAGGGGCAAAATAAAAAATGAACGCACTCTCGCTTCCGGTCCAGGTACCCTCACGATAGCCTTAGGAATCAAGTTAGAACACAATGGATGCCCTTTAGATGGATCTGAAATTTGGATAGAGGATCGCAAAGCAGCGATTTCCTCTGAGAATATCATAGCAGGCCCTAGGGTGGGAATCGACTATGCTGGCGAGGATGCTTCGCTGCCATGGCGTTTTCGTTTACGGAAGTAGTCATTAGCTCCCCAGCTACTTACGCCGCCAACGTTGTAAAATAACTTGTTCTAGCTTTTTCACCACCGAGAAAAGGCAGAGAGACCACAGAGAAGGCCATCGAGGTAAGTGAGTATTGAGCCTTCTACCAGCACCCATTTTGAGGTTTTCGATATGGATTTTTTCTGATGGGTTTTAGCATATTTACCAAGTGCTTTGAGAAACGAACGACTTATAGTATAGTCGGTCGTCGGAGAAGGTACGACGCTCACTTATCTCGATGACTTCCTCTGTGGTCTCACTGTCCTGTCTCGGTGGTGAAAAAGATCGAGTGTTAAAGTTATATAGAAGGAGTAAATTAGAAAATTTATGAAAAAATACTTCATCACCGGTTTGATCATTCTTCTTCCTGTTGCCTTGACTTTGGCCATTGTCTTGTTTATTTTTAATTTACTGACAGAGCCTTTTGTCGGCATCGTGAGGAACATTTTAGCTCACTACAATTTGTTCCAATCTGGCTTTCTTTTTTTAAGTACCGATCAAATCCAGCAGTATTTCAGCAAGCTGATTATCCTTATGCTTCTTTTCTTCCTGACTGTCGGATTGGGTTTTTTAGCGAGATGGTTTTTTGTTCATTATTTCATCCGCATGTGGGAATATGTCCTTCATCGGATTCCTTTCATTCGGAGCGTGTATAAAACCAGTCAGGATGTCATAAAGACTATTTTTACAACGGAAACAAATTCCTTTAAGCAAGTTGTTCTGGTTCCTTTTCCCTCCTCTGAAACATGGGCGATCGGACTTGTAACAAAAGAAAATTTACCGCCGGTAGGCAAATCGCAAAAGCCCTTGATTGCGGTATTCGTTCCCACCACCCCAAATCCTACTTCCGGCTTTTTGATGCTTTTTAAAGAGGATGATTTAGTATTTCTGGACATGAAAGTCGAAGATGCCCTCAAATATGTGATTTCTTGTGGAGTCATTGTTTCTCCTTTCAACCCTATTCTCAAAGCAAGAGGGCAAGCCACGAATGAAGGCAATGCGATCCAACATGAGCAATAAGGCGGAAGCATGAAAAAATATTTTTTCACAGGTTTGGTCACACTGCTGCCATTTACGTTGACTCTCATTATTGTGATTTTTGTGATCAACTTCTTGACAAAGCCATTTCAAGGCACTGTAGAGTCGGTATTGAACTATTATGGCGCTTTAAATCAGCCTTTTTTCTTTTTTTCTGGAAAGCAGATTCTTCATTTTGGCAGTAAAGTATTGATATTGGCGGCCTTATTCGTCATCACGCTCTTTATTGGCTTTCTAGGTCGGCTTGTTTTTCTGAATACGGTTTTTGTTTATGGCGATTACATTCTTCACCGGATACCTTTAATCAATAAAATTTATAAGGCAGCCCAGGAAGTTGTTAAAACGCTTTTCAGTTCAAAAAGCTTGGCCTTTTCACAGGTTGTGCTTGTTCCTTTTCCCAATTCTAAGGCTTATAGCCTGGGGTTTATCACTCAAAAGCAAAATGGAACTTCAACGCAAGATTCCCTCTCAATATTTGTTCCCGGCACACCAAATCCAACAATGGGTTTTATGCTGGTTTATAAGCTTGAAGATATCATCTTCGTAGACATGAGTGTAGAAGATGCTTTAAAATTTGTCATTTCTTGCGGGATTATGTTTCCTGGATTTCAAAAAGGGATTTCAAATTTAGCAGATGAATGAAAGTAAGGCCGCCATTTTCTTTGTCAGCGTGAAAGACAACTCCATCAAGCAGCAAAGCTTATGCACTCTTGTTCATAAGCATTTTGAAAGGGGTGAGCGCATTCTCATCGCAACTCCTTCGGCTGAAGCTGCGTCATTTGTCGATCAACTCTTATGGCGCTGGCCAGATGACAGCTTCATTCCCCACACTATTGTCGACAGCAGCACGTCAAAAGAACCCATTGTCATCACCACCTCCAGAGAGAATGTCAATCAAGCGCACATATTAATTAACCTATGCTCGGAGATTTGTGAAAATAGAGGCAGCTTTCGAAGAATTTACGAACTTCTTGATTTGACCCACCCACTTAAGGAGCAAAACTCCCAAAAACGCAAATCAGGTTATCAATCTTTTGGATTCATTCCCAAGGTGATAAGCCCTCAAGAAATCCCTAGCCTACCCTAATTTTCGTACCCTTGCCCGAACCACCTTACGTGCCCGTGTGCGTGCCCTTGCCCCTGCCCGAACTTATCTAACTAGTATCCTCTCGTATTCAGTTAATTTTTCGGGCACGGGCACGCACACGGGCAGAGGCAAGGGCTTGGACTTATGGGTAATAGGATGCGCACACGGGAACGAAAATTATCCGCATGTCAGGGGTCAAAAGATTCTTGTAAAGTCAAGATGGTGCAATAGACAAAAGCAAATGTCCATGCAGCTATTAGACGTAAGGCTGAAATACTTTGGGAAACAGTTCTTTCCAAATGCCCTTTCGCTGACATACCGATTTTTTTAGTTTGAACAGGGATTTTCGCACATTGATGAATAAGTCGCTTTAAACTAACCACTATAACAGGTTTTAGGCCTTTCAATCCCCTCAGAATCCTTGCAACCATGATTCTTTGAACGTGTAAAAGTCTCACTACCTTTGAGAAAATAAATTCCATAAGGTCTTTTAGTTGCCTGCTTAGGCGGAAAAAATAATCCTTAGACATAGAAAATTTAACTTTTATCGACAGAAAAAAGCGCCATATCTGAACAAGATGCTGGATTAAGACAGAATAGGAGCTTTGGATGATAGCGCGAAAATTTGCAAGAGAGATGATTACTTTCCTATTCATGGAATAGATTGGATGAACAGTTGTAGACATCGCTTTAAAAAATTGCGCTTTGGCATGATGAAAACCTGAAAATAGACTCTTTATTTTTTTGCGACTTCCCTCGATCATAAAGCCTTCCCTTATTCGCGATGATCCTTGTTTGGCTTTTTCCTTGGTCGTCTTTGCGATTGCCTGAAAATTTTCTTTGAAGAGAAAAGCACTTCTTCGCATCTTTTGTCCGGCTTTCAAAGGGGTCCTTAAAGCATTCTTTAGCCTCGCTCGTAAGAAGGAGATAAGCAAAAAAAATGGGAAAGAAATTAAGTGGAGACGTGGAAGTAGCGTCTCTCTTGGAAAAGATTGAAGGAATTTGACAGAATATTGAGAAATTGTCGTTATCACTCGATTGACAGCCTCTTTCATGCTTCTATAAACGAATGCAATGGCAGCCCGTATTTTCATGAAAAATTTGATAGGCATAGTTCGCAAAGCAGTTATGGAGCACGCCTTGAGCTGTAGGCTTTGCTGTGATAGGCTTTTTAAGAGTGCACAAAATTTTGTTGAAACGTTAAGCAAGGGCTTCCAGAAATAACTTGCGATTTGGCTTGTAACATTTACGACCTTCACCAGCAGCTGTCTAAAAATCCCTCTCATCGAAGCATACGTATTCCTCGATAACTCTTGAACAAAACGGCCAGCGTGAAGCACTCTCTCCTTCATCATGAGAAACAACTTCGGAAGTAAGCGGAAAAGAAACCAACGTGGAAGTCCATAGCAGCAAAGATAGGGCAAGATCACGATGGCAAGCAAAAGATATTTGACAGCCTGAATAATCACAAGATGGGATCGACGGGGATTTCGTACGCGTTCAATCGTTTCGCGGTTTAAACGCTGCTGAATGGATTCAGGGATATCTTTTTTTGCATCGGGCAAATTTTTTGGACAGATATAAGGCGCATTTGGATTGCGGATAGTATCATACAGCATCGAAGGCGCCGCGCAACGTCCAAAACTATCCCTATAAGCGGGTCGAGACATTTTCCCTCATTATTATTTTCGTGCTCGTGTGCGCATCCTATTACCCATAAGTCCAATGCCCTTGCTCTTGCCCGTGCGCGTGCCCGTGCCCGAAAAGTTTAATTTATACATCCATGTGGGTATCCTAATTACTCATAAGTCCAATAAACATCACAACGCAGAGGCACTGAGATAGGAGACGCAGAGGAGGAGTGGTTTGTTTTTGAATTTTTCTTTGCGCCTCTGCGTTTAGCCCTTTATTGTAAGCAATATCGTGCTACTTATGGGTAATAGGATGCGTGTGCGTGCCCGAATTTATCTATAAACTATCTTAATCAACTTCGGGCACGGGCACGAAATTATGTGATTCACTATATTAGAGTGTTTATATGCTGAGCAATAAAAACCGATCCTGAAATTTTTTAAAAAAAATTCTACAAGAGATCCGTTAAGAAATGATAAATATATGGAGAAAAGACACAAAATAGACGGAGAAAAGACGCAGAATAGACGCAAAATTTCTTGCAACAATAACGAGTTACCGTTATAGTATCCACTAAAGTATTTTAGGGAGAAATCTAAAAATGGTTCGCATCAGCAAGCAAGCAGAAAAAAGAAGCAAATCTCCACGTAGACCTCGGCCTCCAGCGCAAAAAACAGGATCGCTCAGCGATAATTTGCCAAATGGCTACAAACATCATCCTAATGCAATAGAGGGTGATTTGGCGACCGTTGCTTTTATACCAAAAATAAAATAAGAAACATTCAAGGTTCCGCATATGTCAAGACACGCCAGCTTCGGTAAAGCCAATAAAGGTGCAAAAAAAAGAAACGTTTTAAAGCGCTTTGAACGTGTAGACGTTCTTAAAAAACTAGGACGTTGGAACGATCGTGCTCGAGTCACAGGCCTTCCAAAAACTCCTGTACTTCCTTAATTTAGGATAAATTTTTTCTTCTATCTTTCTCAAGGGTATTTAAAATGCCCTTAAGAAAGAAATCGATATGCCAACATGTGAGAGAAGTGGACATACATATCGCCCAAAGGCAAAATGATTTCAGACTTTCTGAAACGTCCATCAGAGACCTCGTTGAGGCTTTTCTTACACATGCCAAATGCAGCTATGACGAAGTTTCTATCCACTTTGTCGATGCCCCTGAAATTTGTGATTTACATGGGCAATTTTTTGACGACCCCTCTCTTACCGACTGCATTTCTTTTCCAATGGATGATTCAAGCGAAGAAGGATATCGCGTGATGGGAGAGATTTTTGTTTGCCCAGAAACAGCGCGGCAATACGTCGCGGATCATGGCGGCGACATCTATAAAGAAATGACACTCTATGTCATCCATGGGTTATTGCATCTCATTGGATATGATGATATCGAAGAGGAAGATGAGCGCAAAATGAGGGCAGCCGAGCAGGAGTATTTGGCTGATATCGGTACAAAAAATCTATGGTTGCTTCCTTTAGACCCCTGATTGCGACCTTATGATGATTCATATTCGAAATTATTTTCTCTCTAGAAGCTCGCACGTAGCTCTGAAAATAAGGCAGCCATATTAATCAAATATGACCGCCTTATTTTTGCAAGTTCCTAGAGGAAAAGAATTCGAATCTGATTTATCATAAGATCGCAATCAGGGGTTAGAGGGAGAAACACCCTCAAAAAATCCTTGATATGATATACTTGAATTTGCAGTCATGAATCTTTGTTAAGGAGGATGTTTGTTTCTCGTTGTTAGTTTTCTCATCATGATTTTCTTTTTGTTCGGGACTTTTTTTCTGACAGCTTTGAGCAGCGCTTTTCGAAGAATTCACAAGAGAGATTCTAAAAAACAGATCGTTGCAGCGGGAAAATGGTTTTTTTACCGGCCATTTCATCTTTATTTTTTTCCAAAAAATGAATACGAAGGGTTATTTTTTGCAACCATATGCGCTCAAAATATCGCCCGCTTTTGCTATGCAGCTTCGGCTGTCATTTTTTTGCTTTCGACTCCCCTCTTTCGCCCCGAGCATCTCGCACATCAGCTCGGCAATATAGTCATTAATCCTTCACCAGCCTATGATTTTACAACCTTCTGGATTGTTTTGTCTGGCATCGCTTTTTTGCTTGCGTCCTTTGTTTTCGGCGAGTATTTGCCGAGAATTTTGGGGATGAGTCTCCCAGAAAAAGTGCTTCGATTTTGCACGCCATTTTCATCGCTTTTTATGTTTATTGCCTTTCCGATCACTTTTCTTTTTCTAAAGTTATCGCAGTCTTTTTCTCGAACGATTTATTTCGACCATTTATATGAGCCCGAAGCACAGGCTAAGCAAGAAATTATAGATATTATCCAAGAAGCGCAACTAAGTCCTGATATCAACCGTCATGATAAAAAACTCATTGAATCTGTTCTTTCCTTCCGCGAAAGGATTGCACGTGAGGTCATGGTACCTCGGGTGGATATCTTTAGTTTGCCAGCGGACACCTCCATTAAGGAGGCTGCAGCCTTGATTGCCTCGGAAGGTTATAGCCGTACTCCCCTTTATCGCAATACTGTTGATGAAATCACAGGCGTTGTGATGTATAAGGATATTTTATCAAAATTCAGAGAATCTGAGGAAAAGGGCAATGATCCTGCCATCTTGAAGGCACCTATCGAAACGATACAAAAAGGTGTTCTCTATACCCCTGAAACAAAGAAAATTTCCAATCTTCTTCAGGAATTCCGCAAGAAGCAAGTTCACCTTGCCATTGTCGTCGATGAGTATGGTGGAACCGAAGGAATCGTCACCATTGAAGATATTTTAGAAGAGATTGTAGGTGATATCGCAGACGAATATGATGAAGAGGAGTCCCTTTTCATTCATCAGCCCGACGGAAATTGGATTATTGATGCACGGATGAGCATATTTGATGCCGAAGATCTTTTAAGCATCAAAATCCCACAAGAAGGTGATTATGATACGATCGGAGGTTATGTCTTCCATTGCACAGGAACAATCCCCTCACCAGGGTTTATTATCCATGGGGAAGATTTTGACTTAGAAATCCTCGATTCAAACGAACGCGTCGTTGAAAAAGTGCGCATCAAACCTTCTCGGCTAATATCAGAGAATATGATCGATATTCAAAGTGAAGAATAAAATTCCGAACTCTTGCCCAAAGATTTTTTTCACCACAGAGGAGAGCACATGAGATCAGTGAGAAACTAGAGATTATAAAGAGAGAGTGCTTTAAAAAAATTACATCCACAGCAATAAATGTCGACAAATTGATGCATGATTCCAGGCTATCTCAACAGCTCAGTTTTCTCACTGATCTCATGCGTTTCTTCTCTGTAGTGAAAATTATAATTTTCGGGCACGGGCACGGGCACGAAAATAAAACCCACTCAATTCGCGATGTGTATAATCCCGTTGCCTATTAATTGCCTTTATGCAATTTTCTCGTATGAAAAATTTGGCTTCAAAAAACTAAATTGAGCTAGTCCACATGCCTCCTGAATTCATTATTCTCATTATCTGCAGTTTAGGCGGTATTCTCTTTGGCACATTTCTCCTATGGATCATCCAGCGGATTAAGCTGACACATTACAAACAGCTGGCAGCAGAAATCATCCGCAAAGCAGAAGGTGAATCCGAAGCTTTAAAAAAGAATGGAGAACTTGCTGTCAACCAGTATCAAATTGAACGCCAGCGTGAATTTGAATCGCATTGGCAGCAAGAAAGGCGTAAAATTCAAAATGAAGAAGAACGCCTTAAACAGCGCGAGGACAAGCTTGAAAATCGGATGAGCCTTGTCGAAAAAAAACTCCTCGATATCGAAAAGCGCGAAGCTGTATTGATCGCTCGCAAGATGCAGCTCGATGAAGAAAAAAAACAGAATGGGGAATTAAAAGCCCAGCTACGCACACAGCTTGAATCCACCGCAGGCCTGAGCGCTTCGGAGGCTAAAGAATATCTGCTGGAGCAAATGACGACCCATGTGAAAACCGATGCCGCCAATATTATTCGCCGCAGAATAAAGGAGGCAAAAGAAGAATCTGAAGCAGAGGCTGCTAGAATTATTGCCACAGCCATCAATCGACTGGCTGTTTCCTGCGTCTCAGAAAATACTGTCAATACGGTTTCTATTCCGCACGAGGAAATGAAAGGGCGGATCATCGGAAGAGAAGGCAGGAATATTCGAACTCTTGAAAGGATCACGGGCATCACTTTTATCATCGACGATACTCCAGGGGTTGTCGTACTCTCTGGCTTTGATCCTATTCGCATGCATGTGGCCAAACTCACCCTGACGGAACTTGTCCAGGATGGACGCATTCATCCGACAAGCATTGAAGAAGTTTATGAAAAATCCAAGCAAACAGTCCAAAAATTGATAAAAAAATATGGAGAAGATGCGGCGCTCCGCGCCGGGGCTCTCAATTTGCATCCACAACTCCTCGAGCTGCTTGGTAAATTAAAATTTCGCTATAGTTATGGCCAAAATGTATTAGATCATTCTCTTGAAGTTTCCTACTTAATGGGAATGATGGCTTCTGAGTTGGGCCTCGACAGCGGTTTAGCTAGGCGCATAGGCCTTCTTCATGATGTTGGCAAAGCGGTTTCTCATGAAGTCGAGGGGTCCCATGCGATCATTGGTCACGATCTCGCATTGAAATTCGGCGAGTCTAAAGAAGTCGCCAATGGAATCGGCTGCCATCATGGCGAAATTGATCCAATCACGGTCGAAGCCTCATTATGCAGTGCCGCTGATGCAATTTCTGCTTCAAGGCAGGGAGCGCGAAGTGAATCCGTTGAGGAATATATTAAGCGGCTCAAACGCTTGGAGGATCTCGCCTTTGAATTCTCTGGAGTAGAAAAAGCATATGCGATGCAAGCAGGACGAGAGATTCGTGTTGTCGTGCAACCAAATCTTATCGATGATGATGGCGTTGTTACCCTTGCACGTAATTTGACAAAAAGGATTGAAGAGGACTTAAGCTATCCAGGAAAGATTAAAGTGACTGTCATCAGGGAAAAACGCATCGTGGAATACGCTATTTAAGCTGGGTTTAAACTATGCAAATAACTCTTTTATCTTTCAACTTTAATAACCATCCGGCAAAATAACTCTCTTAGAAAACGGGAGCTCACTCATGCGTCGATCAATATGTTATTGCGAACCAAACATTGCATTTGCAGGCGAAATCAATACATGGAAATTCATTTTTACACCCAGTGCCGATTTGCCAAAAGGAACTAAACTCAAATTTGATTTACAAAGCCAAGGCCGAGATATTGACTGGGAAATTCCGACCACAAATCTTAAGAAAACAGAGAATGTCATCTTTGCTGAGCTTGAAAAGAATAAAATCCTTCAAGCCAAAGCAGTCGAGAGTGAAGAAAGCAATACCCCTTCTTTTGAATTTATTTTACTGAATAAATTGGAGGCAGGGAATCCATTTACTGTTGTTGTGGGATCGCCTAAAGCTTCTCAACAAAATGGCACAAGAGCGCAAACCAACGCCCAAAGACGACGTGCTTTTAATCTTTATGTCGATCCTACAGGAAAGGGACGTTATGACGAACCCGAAGTCTTTACACTTGATGTGCGAGGAAATAGTTTAGCGACAATCAAGGTATTAGCCCCCTCTTTTGTTACTAGAAATAAACGTTTTGATGTCGTCGTGAGATTTGAAGATGAATTTGGCAATCTCACCAGCCGCGCACCTGCAGACACATTGGTGGAATTATCCCATGAACATCTGCGTGAAAACCTTTCTTGGAAGCTCTTTGTGCCTGAAACTGGATTTATTGCACTGCCCAACCTCTACTTCAATGAACCAGGCATCTATACAATTCAGCTTTTAAATACTAAGACGAAAGAAGTATTCCGCTCATCGCCTATCAAATGTTTTGCAGAAAACGCCCGCCATCTATTCTGGGGTGCCCTACATGGAGAATCAGAACGTATCGACTCCACAGAAAACATTGAGAGCTGCCTTCGTCATTTTCGCGACGAGAAAGCCGCCAATTTTTTTGCTTCTTCCCCTTTTGAAAATCAGGAAGAGACTTCAAACGAAACATGGAAATTGATTACGCAAAATATTGCCGAATTTGATGAAGCTGACAGGTTTTCCACTTTTTTGGGTTTCCAATGGGTCGGTAACCGCGGAGAGGAAGGCGTTCGTCAGATGATCTATGGCAAAGAAGGAAAGCAACTCCTCAGAAGAAAAGACCCAAAATATTCTTCTCTCAAGAAAATTTATAAGAGCTTCTCACCCAAAGAACTCATCTCAATCCCTAGCTTTACAATGGGCAAGGGTTTTGAATTCAATTTTGAAGAATTTGACCCTGAATTTGAACGCGTGGTCGAAATTTATCACTCCTGGGGGTCTTCAGAATGCACAAAGAAAGAGGGCAATGAATTACCTATTGAATCCTCTAGCAAAGTAGGCATACAGGAAAGTCCGGAAGGCTCCATTCAAGCCGCCCTGCAAAAGAATCGCCGCTTTGGATTCGTTGCCGGAGGTTTAGATGACCGTGGAATTTATTCAGAATGCTACGAAAGCGATCAAGTTCAATATGCTCCAGGGTTAACAGCAATCATTGCCACAGAACATTCTCGCTCCGCTTTGATAGAAGCTCTCTACAACCGCAGCTGCTATGCAACGACCGGTGAAAGGATCATCCTTGGACTATACTTGGCAGGCTTACCAATGGGAACTGAAGTTTCGACAGCCGCCAAACATGGCCTCAGAATCAATCGCCATCTCTCAGGCTATGCTGCAGGAACAGGGAATATCGCAAAGCTAGAAATCATCCGCAATGGAAAAGTGATTAAAACCTTCGAAGGAAAAGGCGACTATTCTCTCGAATTCACGTATGATGATATGACCCCAATAGAAAAAATCATCATCGATGCTAAAGACAAAAAGCCACCATTCGTTTATTACTATCTGCGCTGCATACAAGAAGATGGCCATATGGCCTGGAGCTCACCTATCTGGGTAGACTTTGTTCCCGCAGCCCCCTCAGCTAAAGGTGCACGCCGACAACAAGCCAAAACAGCTAAGAAGCCCGTCGTCATCGAAGAAGATGAAGACGACGAAGATGACTTCGACGATGATTTCGAAGATTAAAAATCCTTTATAAAGGGTGAATTCGGAAGTCAGAATGGCGTTGTTGCATAAATGTTAAAGGGACCATAACGACTCAAAGGACTATAAGGACGGAAAGCAAATTTTACTTTTGTCCCTTGAGCCCCTGAGGTCGTTATGGTCCCTTAGGTCTATAGTCTCTTTTCTGACTCCTGAAAAGGCCTTTTACTAAATCTAGTATTCGATTACTATTCTAATTCTTGCCGTATTTTCGCGATGGCTTGATCGTTATTTTTCATTATAACATTTAATGTATTAAAATATTTTGTAAAATCATAGGTTGCTTCTTCTTGCTTTTCAGCTTGCTCCATGTTGTTAGTCGATACTTCTTCATTGTCAGAATCTTGTTCAGTAAATTCACATAGCTCAATATCTTCGCTAGATTGACCTTGGGTTTCTTCCTTAGATAAAAAAGCATTTTGAGCATCATACTCATCGTTAGACTCGAATTCTTGGTCTGAAGGATCTTTTTTTATTTCAGATTCAGCATTTGCATCTTCAGCACTAGAATCCTGTGGACTTATCTCATCTGGAGAGCGAAATATATGCGTTAATTTACTTGCAAGTACTTTTCGAAAAGAATTTGCAATAGAGTCTGGAATCATATCTATAATGTTTGCATCATTCATACATGCTTCATAAATAATTTCTTGAAATTCCTCGACGTTTTCTAAATCAATCTGTGTTGTTACATGAGCTATTGCTTCAGGATTATTTCCAAGAGCTATTCTTATTAGATCAAGGTGATTTTTTTGAAATTCATGGGGAACATACTCCAAAGCCAGTCCATCATCTTGCGAATAAGCAAAAGCAATTTGATAATATTGGTGAGGATATTTTTGCCTAAAAGCCGATTCCGAAACTTGCTTAAAATATTGTAAAGAATCGCAAGCAGGCACTGCATCAATTATTATCTTGACGTATTCTTCAACAAAATGATCTTCAATAATGCCTGGATCCTTAATTTCAAAAACTATGTTACGAAAAATTAGATTACAATCGTTCTTAAACTTTCGACTTACGTGTTGGGAAAATACAGCATTGTTATCTAGAAAAAGAAACTTGCAAAATACTTCATAATCGCAAATGTCGCTAGCTTGTTTAATAATCTCCTGGTAGTTTTTAAACGAAGAGTCTACATAATTTAAAGCTTTAGACTGCATTCTAATCAATTTTATAAGATTCTTGGTTTTGAGTTTTTTGAGAATACTTTGCATAAAGGCTTTATTAATTTTATCATAGCATTTTAATGCGAAATTAATAATTTCCGGACAGCTATTCAAATCATCTTGTGTTAGGTGATTGAGAATTCTGATATCTTTGATAATTTTTTCTTTAATATGTTTTTTATAATCTCTTAAAGTACTATTTTGCGTTTCTCTTACTTTTTGAAGGCTGCCAAACTTTTCTCTTTTATCCAAACTTCCTTGTGAAGGAAGAAGATCTCTCTCATCAGAAGTAGGCACTGAAACATCTTCCAGTTGGTTATCCGCAATTAAGAGACTTGTATCTTCATTCTCTGCTTCCTGAACTTGAGCTATTTTTCCTTGATTCTGCTCCAAATTTTCATTTGGATAATCCCCCTCATATTCAATCTTATCTTCTCTTTCAGATAATACTGTTGAATTATAAGTTGGCGAATCTCCTTCTCCATCACTCCGTGTACATGGCCAGAATCCACGAATTAGCGTCCTTTTAAGTTTATTTGAGGGCGCTTCGTTCTCGCTTTTTACACCTCTTTGAAATTTTTCTTCCTGGCCTTCTTTTGAAGGTGTCAGATCACTTCTTGACTTTGTTTTGGGTGTTCTTCCTTTTTTTAACACCAGTTGAGGTGTTGTTTCCTTGTCCTGTCCTGAAGATGACAGATCACTTCTTGACTTTGTTTTGGGTTTTCCCTGACCTAACTTCGGATCACCTTCATTCTTTAACACTATTGGAGGTGTTGTTTTTGGGTCCTGTGGATTCTCACTTGGTTGACTGAGATCCTGATCTTTGGTTTTATTATCTTTTGGATTTGGCGTGGATTTCCTCGTCGTGAGCCAGATGGTAAGGCCAGCGATGCCAAGAGCTGACGCTCCATAGAATACTTCATTGCTAAAAGGGAGTGTCCATTCATTTATATGGGTTGGAGAAATGGAAGTGCCGCCATTAGAAATTAAAGAGGGGTCAACATTATTATTGTTAGCATTAGAAACTGAGGGATTATGTAGGTCTAAAAGATTCTCATTAGGTCGTGAACCACCTGTTTCTTGTGAAGATTGTTGAAAGAATTGTTGAGCTTTTGGAACTAAGTAGGCTCCACTAATGACCAATGCTGCACAGGCTAATCCTGTCATAATAGTGCTTAAAGAGACTTTTGACTTCGCAGTCATGTTGTCACAAGTTTCTGATGCCACTTCTCCAGGAAGTTGTTTTTCAATTTTTTTAGCCTCAAAATTCCTTGCGGAGCTGAAGTCTTGAGGAGATGAACGATGTAAGGTTTTAATCTGATAGTAAATTTTTCCCAGTCTTTCTTGTAAATAATCAGACATGGAAACCTTACGAAGACCATCTTGGTTGTCGTTGGCTGAATAATTCCATAGGCTATTGTACAATGAATCAGCTTGATTATTTAAGCGATCGAAGTGAAATGTCGTTTGCATATAAATCTTAATTAATGATTAAAGTTGCATAGATTTGGTAAGCATTATTAAAAATGTGCGAATTTTTAGCAAAAGATCTTTTAATGAATCAATTATCGACTCTCGTCCAAATCAATATCCAACATTCTATAATGTCATCAACTTAAGCATGTTTTGAACTGCGGAGCGGTTCTACATAGACAACAGGGGTTCGAAGACTCTTACTAGAAATCATCTTCGATTTAGCTTATGTTCAAAGGTGTTTTTGCTCTCCGCCCTCCGGAAGAGAGCAAAAACGCCTTTGAACATAAGCTAAATCGAAGATGGCTTCTGAATTCCAAACGCTTCATACATTGAATAATTATAAAAAAAACGGATGATGGTAAGGTTAGAATCTTTGATTATCTATGTTAAATCGCTTCACGATTCGAAACATGCTTAATTACGAGAAGTTCCTCCGCATGAAACGAAAGGCCTGAAGCGCAACGTTTCGTTTCGCTTCAGGCCTTTTGACTTTGATTTTGCGAGGATTATAAGGATAGAATTTCTTGAGCTGTTTTACTTAAATATGGTTGAATTGTCTTTTGCTGATGCTCTGTGAGAGATTTAAAGTATTCTTTACTCTGATACTTAGTCGCCTCATTAATCTGGAGTAAAGCATCTAATTGATAGGAATACAATTTAGATAAGTCTAGTTGCTTAATCGTATTTTCAGCTACTGCTGGCATTATTTTCCCTAGGGCTTTTTCGCTCAGGCAAGGGAGAATTGTGTTTAGTTGTTCAATAGTGAGGCATTGAAAGATCGGGTAATGATTGAAGGAATCAATCTGAAGCAATGTATCCAATTGATAGGAATACAATTTAGATAAGTCTAGTTGTTTAATCTTATTTTCAGCTACTACTGACATCATTTTCCCTAAGGCTTTTTCGCTCAGGTAAGGCAGAATTGTGTTTAGTTGTTCAATAGTGAGGGATTGAAAGATCTCAGCATTTATGATGAAATTGCTAATTTGAAGCAATCCATCCAATTGATTTGTTGACAATTGTGATAAGTCGAATTTCGGAATCATCTTTGAGCTTGTGCCTTTCTCTAAGGCTTCAGAACTAAGGCGAGGTAAAATCTTATTTAGCTGTTCGGCAGAAAAGAAACCTTGGAATAAAGAGCTATGGTCGCGAAATAATGTATTCAGTTTTTGAGAGGATAGTTGTGATAAGTCTAGCTGCGAAGCCTTGCGTTGATTCCAAGAGAATAGGCAAAGAACATCAAGAGGCATCTTTCCTATCACTTCATTTATCGATGAGGCGGATAACTTATAAAATTCAAAAACAGAAAGATCATGAGGGTTGCGATTTGATAAGGCTTCTTCTTCATATCCGAAAGGAGATAATCGCGCAGAAATAATGCTTATTTCATTCCAAGAAAAATTAGAGAGCTCATTCAGCTTAATGCTTTTGAGTTCTTCTTTTGAAAGAAGCCGTAATCTTGCTTGATTATCCTTTACGAGATCGTATAAAGTCTCGATTTTTAATAAAATATCAAGATACTCTTTAGGATTATTTTGAGGGTTTTCTAATGCTTTGAACCTCTCACAGTAATTGAAATCAGAGATTTTTTGAAGGGAGAGCTCATTGATCTTTGCTTGTTGACTGTTTGAATCCATCTTACAAAATTCCACTAAGGAAATTTTGCCTGCGCCAAGGTAATTGGTGTAACATTTTTCATAGGAATAAGCTCCCTCATCTGCAGGAGGAAATAGCATGTGATTACGAGTTTGCCAAAACGATACGCAATCGAGTTTTGTCAAGGCATCATCTGCCTGAGACCAGAGAGTCTTTTCACGGAAGTATAAGGCGACAGATCCAATGGCAGCCAACCCTAATGTTGTCAAAAGAGCATTTTTAAGGTTACAAATTGAAGATGAGCCTGAAGAAACTTTCTGCCCTGATATTTCATTGTGAACAATCGCGGAAGAATTCATGTTTGTTGATGCAGGATTAACCATGACAATTTCCAATTTAAATTATTAAAAGACTTAATTTTAACAAATTGACACAATTAATGACAAGATGGCTGCATCTTATTTCTTGCTGAGTTTTTAGCAATTTGTTACGTTGCTGTGCATCTCATGAAAACTTTACTACTTACAATCGTACTTGCTTTTATCATCACTGCTTTGGCGCTAGCAGCGCTGGGAATAAGCTGGCTTTTGACCGGAAAATGCAAAATTTCTCCTGGAGCTTGTGGAAGAGATCCCACCAAAAAAAGAGAGGATGACGGTAACTGTGAAATTGACCCTAGCTGCAGCCTCTGTAAAAAAGAGAAGAAGAACAAAAATGTACAATAAGAATGATCCTGAGACCATTCGTTCACTATTCAACAGCATTGCCAAGCAATATGATAGAACAAATGCTGTTCTTTCTTTTCAAATGCATAAGAGATGGAATCAGGCATTGATTCAGGAAGCTTTAGTTCCTGCAAATCCAAGCGTTTTTTTAGATTTATGCTGTGGGACCGGAGCGATTGCTTTTGAATATCTTAAAAGTGCTCGACACCCAAAAAAAGCCTATATGTTGGATTTTTCCGAAGGCATGCTGGAACATGCCCGCTATAGAGCCAAAGAGCTGGCTATTGTCCATCACGAAATCACATACTTGCAAGCTGATGCACAGCACATTCCAATGATGACAGAGAGCGTCGAATGCGCCACTATCGCCTATGGCATTCGCAACGTCAAACATCCATCAAAATGCATCCAGGAGGTCTATCGGGTTTTAGCTGCAGGTGGTTCTTTTGGCATTTTGGAATTGACACAGCCAACAAATCCCCTGCTACGCTTTGGACATCGATTCTATTTGCGGACGATGCTCCCCTTAATCGGCAAGCTTTTAACTTCGAACCGCGATGCCTATCGCTATCTCTGCAATAGCATCAACACATTTATCCCTGCAGATGAGCTAGAGAGGTTAATGCGCTCAGCGGGTTTTCGAGATATTCATCGACATGCATTTTTAGGTGGTATTGCGACCCTCCTTGTTGGAAAAAAATAGAAGGACCTTTGCTCGAAAATTATTTTCACCACGGAGAAGAAACACATGAGATCAGTGAGAAAACTGAACTGAGCTATTGAGATAGCCTGGAATCATATACAACAATTCGTCGAATTCCATTTATTGCCGTGGAAAGGCACTCTCTCTTTATAAATCTCTAGTTTCTCACTGATCTCATGTGTTTCTTCTCTGTGGTGAAAAAAAAACTTTGGGCAAGAGCACATGGGCAAGAAAATGAATTATGCAAGAGGGCTAGTCAGTGCAGGTTGATCGATGCGTGCAAAATCGTCCTGAAGGCGAATAATGTCGTCTTCCCCTGTATAACTCCCGTACTGAACTTCAATCAGAATAAGATCCTCATCGCCAGGATTTTCAATGCGGTGAATTTCTCCAAGAGGAATAAAGATCGAATGGTTGGGATGAAGTAACTTTTCTTCATTGCCGACAGTGACTAAAGCTTTGCCTTGCACAACGACCCAATGTTCGCTGCGAAATTGATGTTTTTGCAGAGACAGTCGTTTTCCCGGAGTGACAACAATACGTTTGACCTTAAATGTTTCATGGGATTCCAAGACCGTAAAGCTTCCCCAAGGACGGGATTCTTCTAGATGGGTTTGATGAAGGGTTGTTTTTAAACTTTTGAGTTCATCGACAACAGCTCTAACCTTTTGGGTGCTGCCTAATTTGGAAATCAAGAGAGCATCTGGAGTGTCGACAATCGCTAAATTTTCTACATCGATCGCAGAAATTAGTCGCTTGTTGCCGATAATCAAATTGTTTTTGGCATCGATGGAGACAAAGTGTCTAGCGGCGAGAGCATTTCCCTCGTCATCTTTAGAGAGCTGTGTAAAGAGGGCATCAAAGCTTCCGACATCGCTCCAAGAAAAATTGCCAGCGACCACCCTCAGATTAGACATTTTTTCGAGCAAGGCATAATCAATGCTAATCGAAGGGATTTTTTCCATGTCAGCCATTGAGATTTTACATATCGAAGATGAAGCATCGCTCATCGAAGCCCTCTGATAGGCGTGAGCAGTCATTTCTAGGATTTCAGGTGCATGGATTTGCATCGCGTTGAGGAGAACTCCAGCTTTCGCACAAATCATCCCGCTATTCCAGTAGAAATTACCTTGGCGCAAATACTCTTTGGCTACATGGATATTGGGCTTTTCGTGGAATCGTTTAAAATGATGATGGGAATCGACTTCGATATAGCCATAACCAGTTTCGGGACTTTTTGGAGCAATGCCGAAAATAGCAATTTCATTTGCGCAGGCATAAGTATGCGCCTGGCTGACAGCTCTCTGGTAGTCATCAGAATAATCGATATAGTGATCTGAGGGTGTAATCAGGACGACTTCTTCGGGATCGACAGAAAGAATGGCCAAACAGACAGCTGCAGCGGTGTTTTTGGGAATAGCCTCCAAAATATATTTCTTCGGTTGAAGATGGATTTCTTGCAATTGCGATTGCGCCAACCAATAATGTTCGGCATTGCAGACAAGGATAAAATCATCCGAATATTTTCGATTGCCGATGGCAGTTTTTTGCAATAGTGTGTGCTGATCTGAAAAGGTAATAAATTGTTTGGGCAAGCGCTCCCGGCTTAAAGGCCAGAGACGGCTTCCACTTCCTCCGCAAAGAATGACGCTTATCACTGGAATTTCCTCATTAGTTTTTTTAGATGTTTTTTAGCCGTTTTAACTGCTGGATGTAGAAAAGGGATACGTTCCATAGCGAACTGTGAGATTCTCGCTTTCTTATATAGCCACGGTTTTCTATAACTGTGCTTAGGTTTTAAAGCAATTTTTTGGATGCGGCTTGCCATTTGTCTGCCAACTACATCACATGAGAAATGCTCTTGAATATACCTCTTAGCCTTGACAGCAGCGATGCGCGCTTGCTCAGAGTTATTGGCGACATAATTCATCCAAAACGCTGCTTGATCCACATCAACGTCAGCCCAAATCCCCTTCGACGAATAGGGTGGGTGGCCATCTCCTATTGAAATGAGGCGATAAGGACATAGAAAGCTATTTTCATCGGTCATGAAGTCTAAATTGCCCGAATATCCTGTTGAAATAACAGGCTTTTCCATCAACATGGCTTCTGCCATTGTCAACCCCAAACCTTCTGAACGGTGCAAAGATACATAGCAATCGCAAGCTTGCATCAAATCATAGCGGGCTTGTGAAGAGATGCTCTGATCCATCCAAATGATGCGAGGATCATCTTTGATGGAATTCAATAGAGCATTCAGCTTGGATGGGTATTGACTGCCGTTTTGTGATTTTATGACAAGCTGGACATCTTGACGGTTTGGAAATGCCTTGCGGAAGGCTTCAATGATTGCCGAGGGATTTTTTCTACCCAGCACGCTATAGAAACAAAAGCAAAATAAAAATGTGAATTTGTCTTCCAAGCCGAAAACCTTTTTATCGGCTTGAGGAGACTTATAAGAAAGCCTCAGCGGATGCGAAATGCGATAAACAGGCACTTGAGTGGCTATTGAAAGATGCTCCTGCACATATCTCGTGGGTGCCCAAATTTCATCCAATAGATTCCATGGCCTCTTATGGCTCTTTGGAAGAATATTTGTTTCCCAAAAGCACATGGAGATGTTGTAGCGATTTCGAAAGCAATCCCATCCATATTTTGCAACGAAAGGGAAAATATGTCGTGGATCGATACAAAAAAGATTGATAGGATAAATAAAATTCTCGCTAAACTCTCCTTCAAACGCCTCTTGATGGTGATGTGGGGCTAGGAAATCTGCCGAAATCAATGAAAAAGGGACTGATCCCTTTTGCAGGGATTCTGCCAGAAGACGTGATGCCTCGCCCAATCCAAAAGAGCCCTGAAAGTATCCGATGAGGTTGACACCCGTCACAGGCTGATTGGTGGCTCTTGAATCCATCTTGGTCATTTCCTCGTTGTTTTATCAAAGGAAAAAGTCTTTTTTAACGAACGTTTTACAGGACCGAGTTTAGAGCGAGCCAATTGAATGATCTTATTTTTGCTATAAACCCATGGAATTGGCTTTGGCTTTGGCGGGAGATTTATTTTGGCTATGCGCCCTGCAATTTTTTTTCCAATGCTAGTACAGGAGTGGTGCTTGAGGATATACTCCTTTCCTTGCAATGCTTTGGCCTTGGCCTCTGAGGGATGTGTCACGACATAATTCATCCAATAGGCTGCCTGATCGATATCGACATCCGCCCAAATGCCTTCAGGAGGATAAATTCCCCGGCCATCATTGCCGATGCGCACGAGGGTATATGAACAGAGGAAACTATTTTCTTCTGTCATAAAATCGAGATTACCTGAATAGGCCGTGGCAATCACGGGCTTATTTAGTAACATTGCTTCAGCCATCGTTAAGCCAAATCCCTCGGAGCGGTGCAAGGAGATATAGCAATCACAGGCATTCATCAAATCAAATCGTCGCTGAGATGAAAAGTTTTGATCTATCCAGATGATGCGGGGGTCATCTTTAATCGATTCCATGATGCTATTTAGTGATTCAGGATAGAAATGCCCGTTCTGAGATTTGATGACAACTTGGACATCTTGGCGATCAGGAAACGCTTGACGGAACGCTTTGATGATCGCTAAAGGATTTTTTCGTCCAATAACACTGTGGAAACAAAAGCAAAAAAGAAAAGTGAATTTATTTGGAAGTCCGAAGCTACTTTTTTCTCCCTCTCCCAAGTTTCCTGCTGTATATGCAAGCCTCACAGGCTGAGATACATGGTAAACTGGGACAGAAGTTGCTATTGATAAATGTTCCTGAACATAGCGTGTGGCCGTCCAAATTTCATCTAGATGTCCCCACATCTTCCGATGGGTGTTTGGAAGGACATTAGTCTCCCAAAAGCACATGCCGATATTATGACGGTTTCTTACAGCATCCCATCCATATCTGCGGATAAAAGGGAACAAATGCCTAGGATCGAGGCAAAAAAGGTTGATGGGATAGACAAAATGTTTCTCCAACGACCCTCGAAAATTTTCATGAGGGCGCTCTTCCATCAAGAGGTCGGCGGAAATCAAAGAAAATGGGATCAGGTTATTTTGCAAGGAGTCAGCAATTAATCTAGCAGATTCTCCCAGTCCAAAAGACCCCTGAAAGTATCCGATAATATTTATGCCTTTCTTTAATTCTTGGCTGCCCAATCCCATCTAGCGATTCCTTTTAAACAAGTTCTAATTCAGAATGCATCATTTGTTCTAAGTCGTGACGCAACATCCTGCCCACCATTGTTTCAAATGATGTTTCGGGAGTCCATCCGAGTTTTTTCTTTGCTTTCGAAGGATCTCCTAGAAGAAGATCGACTTCAGCAGGTCGGTAGAACTCCTTGGCGACGACGAATAAAGGCTCACCAGCGAAGTAACCTATTTCATGTTCTCCTTTTCCTTTCCATTCGATGTGTCCAGAAAGATTTAAGGCATTTACGGCGGCAGCGACGGTTGCTTCGCACCATTCGCGGACAGTTCGCGTTACCCCTGTGGCAATCACGAAGGTTTCTGGCTGGGAGTGATTAATAATTTTGAACATCGCTTTGATATAATCTTCTGCATATCCCCAATCGCGTTTTGCATCAAGATTACCGAGTTTGAGGGCTTCATAAGGATGCTTCTTCATTTTATTTGCGAAATATTTCGCAATCCCCTTAGAGATTTTCCGAGTGACAAAATGCTCTCCCCTTCTCTCATGCTCATGATTAAAAAGGATGCCGGAAGTTGCATGAATTCCAAAGCTCTCATGGTAATTGATCGTCGCATAATGGGCGGCCACTTTAGCGACACCATAAGGAGAGCGAGGATAAAATGGGGTATCTTCATTTTGAGGGGTTTCACGAACCTTTCCAAACATTTCAGAACTGGAAGCTTGGTAAAATTTGATCGATTTATTGATGTTTCGTATCGCTTCGAGGACATTCAAAACCCCTGCACCAGTGACTTCAAAAGTATTTACAGGAGCCGCCCAGGAATAAGGAACAAAGGATTGTGCGGCTAAATTAAATACCATTTCCGGCTGTGCGCGTTCTATGGCGCGATAAACAGATTCTTGGGAGGTAATATCGCCATCTAGAAGCTGGAGATTTGGGTTATCGAGGAGATGGTTAATGCGCCATAAATTATCTGAAGCGCTTCTTCTTACTAATCCATAAACCTTGTACCCTTTATCCAGAAGATAATCGGCCATGATGGATCCATCCATGCCCGTAATGCCTGTCACAAGTGCGTTACCCATAAGTTCTCTCCTAAAAAAGTTCCTCAAAATGTTGAATTGCAATGACGCATCATTCTATTTTCGCATCACATTCCCGTCAACATGTCCGGTAAAATTTTGAATTATTTCTATTATGAAAATGATCAATTTCAGCTAGCAGCTCTTGCCTTAAAACTTTTTGTAAAGGAGAGCGAGGGATTTTTGAAAGATGATGAGTTTGTCTAATCCGCTCAAAAGGAAGAACCTTTTGATTAAAATCTTCGACGAGAGCATGGATCGAGGCTGATCCGGAAGACGCAACAGCCAAATGGATCATATGGCCTAAGCGTGCATCTTCTCTTGCGATTAAAGCAACATCACAAGAAATTTTTAAGGCCAGTTTTATTTCCTCCAGGATTTTTTCCAACCGCAACAGATCGACACTTTCCCCTCCAATTTTTACAAACGAACCCGCTCTTTGGATTTTGACGATCTTTTGATTGTCTATAATTGGTTTGTCCTCGGTTTTGAACCATCCCATACTTTTAGGGTCAGTCAAGACGCATGAGGATTGGACTACATTGGCATAGGCAGTCAATAAAGAAGGACTTTCGATTTTGAGATACCCTTGTTCATCTAACATGAGCTTGACATGATCCAGAGGAGTCAAAGAGGGAAACACCCCACCTTCCCATGAATCAAGAGATGCGGTGGCAACTTGTGAAGCGCATTCTGTCAGGCCATAGCTCGGAAGAAGCTTCCATCCTAAACAAAGGGCCTTTTCATATAGGGATTCGCTTAAAGTTCCCCCTCCTACAATCACTGCACGAAGATCTCTTGGTGCATTCAGATGATGGAAAACAAGATCGAAAATTTGAGTTGGAACTAAAGATGTGAGAGTTGCTTTTGAATGCGTGAGCTCAGCTACAAATGCTTCGGGATGCCAGTGGGTTGAATTTAAATGGATCACCTTAGCGTTGCTTAGCAAGCCTCGAGCGATAACGCCAAGTCCGCCTACATGAAAATGAGGTAAAACGTTGAACCAAACATCGGAAGAAGTGCTCAGCAAGTGCCGATTGACAGCCCTTGCAGATTCTAGAATGGCTTTTTTTGAGAGGAGCGTCCATTTGAGATTCCCGCTTGATCCCGATGTCGCTATCCAAACATGAGCTTGAGGGCTGTCGATTCCGTGGATGGCATTTAGAAGCGTTCGACGTTCTTCAAAAGGAATTCTTGGATTGAAAAGAACCTCATTATCTTGAGAATCCCAATCTATGAGATGAGAGGTTTCCATGGTAATTCCTCTAGAAGATCATTGAAACCCCATCCATAGCCAGAGAGAGGGGGAATCAAGCGCATCCCCTCTTGTCCAAACCGTGCGCTGAAAGGCGTCGCTTCATAGGTATGATGTGATAAGAGTCCACAAGATTTTATGCTCTCTCGATATGTTTTGGCTGTATTTGCAGCAACGTAAGCGGCGCACAGCTGGCCGATAGGATGATCCATAAGAGAGGTGATGATAAGATGCCGATGACCACGCTGGTTGGAAAGAAAGGGGTCAATCTCTTGGGTAGCTGGCTTTATCACAAGAAAGTCGCATGAATTGGGATGAGAAAGCCCCTCCATCGATTCATGGTCGCAGGCAAGAGCGATGCCAAATTCCTTACGAACCTTTTCCCAGCGTTCAGGATCATATGGAAAGGGATCTTCGAAAAATTCGATGCCATCAAGCAGTTCATCGGCTTTATGAAGAAATTCACAGAATTGATTTTCTGAAATTTTGCCGTTAAAATCCAAAAAACATTTGGCTGATTTTAAAAAGCCGTGTTTTCTCCAGCTCTTTAATAACGCTAGCTCATGATCGAAGTCCAAGCCCATTTTTATTTTATATAGCGGATTTTGAGTCGCTAATAAGCTAAAATCCAACATAGGCAGCAAGTTGGGTTTAAAATGCACGGATGGATCGGCAACCAAATAATGGCTATTTGGAACGACGAGTCCAGTGAAAAGATGCCGTTTTTGCTGCCTTGCTTCAGCATCCAGCCTAGCAAATTTTAACGATTGTTCAATCAATGCTGTTGGGCTGCCGTCGATCAGTGTCTGAAGATGCTCTTCAAGAGATAAATCGCCCAATTCCGGCCATGGGTGGCAATCAGCATACCCTGCACCAAATTCAGGAAACAACACTTTCAATAGAGCGCCCCGGCGGGAAGCACGATGGCTTTCTCCAGCATAATGCAGTTGGTAAGGGGATATTTCTGTCTTCATGCCAAAAAAAATCCTATGATAAGCAAAATTCCGAAAAGAAAGTGGATGGCAATACAGAGTCCAAAATAACGATTAAAAATCGGCCCTGGCTCTTCAGTCCAAACTTTTTGAATCAATAAGAATACCAATGGGATCAGCAAGAAAGGCATCAGGGTCGCTTCCGAATATCCGAAAAAGAGCCAAATCAAATTTAGGATGAAGACCAAGATGAGCGTAAACGCGATTTCCATTCTAGCAAAAGTTTTTCCGAATCGAACGGCTAATGTCTGTTTGCTTACAGAGGCATCTTCGTGGATATCGCGGAAGTTATTTAGAGCTCCAGGAATAACCGCCAAAAGACCCATTTGCAAAGCGCAGAGCACAGCCTCGCCATTGAGGAACCCGGATTGGGTATAAAATGCCGAAAGGACACAAACGCCCCCATAAAACATCAAAATAAACAATTCGCTAAGTCCTAAATAGCTAATCGAATAAGGGCCTCCTGTATAGCAATAGCCGCAAATACTCGATAAAACTGCTAGAAAAAAAAAGATCCATCCAGAATGGATGGCTATAGGGATTGAAAATGCAATAGCCAATCCAAATGCAGTTAGGCCTGCTACATATACCTCATTTTTGGTTAAAAAGCCTGCAGGAATGACTTTTAGACGTCCTGCAGGTTTCAGAGAATCATTTCCACGGATAAAATCAAAAACATCGTTGATGAGATTTGTTCCTATAGTGATAAAAACAGCTGTTAACCATACATAGAACAGCATTAAGAGATCTATAGATCCGGTCATTGCATATGCCAATCCTGTTCCTGTCAATACTTGAATAGTTGGGATAGGCAGAGTGCGTAAACGTATTGCCATTAGCCAAGCTTTCAAATATCTAGGCTGTTTTATCCGAGCCGCTTCGTTTTCTGGGGACATAAAAAACTCCAACGAAAAAGTTTTTGCTAAGGTATTATCTCGAGATTATGGAAGACGAGGGAATTTGGCAAAATTCGGCTTTCTTCTTTCTACAAAGGCTTTTCTGCCTTCTTGAGCTTCTTCAGACATATAGTAAAGCAGCGTGGCATTTCCGGCTAAATCAAGGAGACCAATCTGTCCATCGCAATCGGCATTGAGTGCTGTTTTCAAACATCTGAGAGCTAAAGGAGAATGTTGAAGGATTTCACGACACCATTTAAGTGTTTCAGACTCAAGTTGATCGAGAGGCACAACACAATTCACCAAACCCATCTCTAAAGCTTCCTGCGCATTGTATTGTCGGCATAGAAACCAAATTTCGCGAGCCTTTTTCTGACCTACAATCCGCGCAAGATAACTGCTGCCTAGTCCACCATCGAATGAACCAACCTTGGGACCAACTTGTCCAAATTTTGCATTGGTAGCCGCAATCGTCAAATCGCAGACGACATGGAGGACATGGCCGCCGCCAATGGCGTAGCCTGCGACCATCGCAATGACAGGTTTGGGAAGTGAGCGGATCTGTTTTTGTAAATCAAGGACATTCAATCTAGGGATGCCATCTCTGCCTACATAACCCTCTTTGCCACGAACTTTTTGATCTCCGCCGGAACAGAAGGCATCTTTTCCCTCTCCAGTCAGAATAATCACACCAATATCGGGATGATTGCGACAAATTTCAAAAGCCTCCTGCAGCTCTTTCACCGTTTCAGGCCGAAATGCATTTCTGACATGTGGGCGATTGATTGTGATTTTAGCGATGCCGTCTTCAGTAGATTCAAAACGAATATCTTCATAGGTTTTTAAAGGCACCCATGTTTGTTCAAGGACAGTTGTCATTGGTATACTCCGGGTAATTGACGCAAGTTGTAGATAAAAATTGCATTGATTGGGTGAGAAATAGCTCAGGAATTTGCCAAGGAAGGCGATGGCCAGACTGTGGGGCAATCCATATTTTTGAGAGTGGATGTTTCAGCGAGATTCTCGCAGTTTGAGCGGCATAACGCTGGTCATTTTCACCCGCCATCCAAAAGATCGGCTTGTTCAGATTCATAAGAAGGTGGGTAAAATCATTTTGTCGACCTAGAGAAAAATTCCGAAGGACTTTGGCCAAAGCTATTCTCGAATAGTCTTCTTCTTTTCTTTGGAATTTAAAACCCAACTTGCTACCTATGAAGGCAGTCGGATTCGAAATTATTCTCTCTCTAGAAGCTCGCACCCTCGGCTCTGAAAATAAAGGGGTCATATTTCTTAATATGGTTCCCTTATTTTTGCGAGCTTCTAGAGGAAAAGAATTCGAATCCGACCCGTTCATAGGTAGCAAGTTGGGTTTAAAGCCATCTCCGCTGAAAACATCGCGAGAATTCCACGCCTGCATTAATTCGTCCCATGGTTCATTTTCAAATCGGCAAGCCCATTCTTCATCGATGGAAAGCCTTTGATGCTTTTCATTGTCAGAAGATAATCCTGGGTGGGCTGAAATGATGATGGCAGCATCCCAAAGAGTGGGATTTTGAAACAATGCATGCAGAGCAAGCCGCCCTCCCAAAGAGTATCCCATTAATACGCGCAGCGATCCTGCTCTTTTTCTCTCGATAGATTGATTAAAACCTTCTATCCAATCGGTGAGCGAATCTAGAGAAAATGCATTAAAAATATCGACTGCATGGATGGTTTGAAGATCGCTTTTCTGAAAAAGATCTTTCCAATCCGATGGCTTTCCAAGAAAGCCATGCAAGGCATATAGCACAATCTTTGATCTTGTCATGTTTCACTCTATTTGCAAAGCGAGAGGTTGCTGCTGAAGACGCTTGGAGAATTTTTCCCAGAAACGTTTCGTTGCTGTATTATCAGGAATGACTTCAGCAAGGTGGAACTTTTGCCCAGACATTTCGCCATTTTCATCAGGAATAGATTCCCATTGTTGATATTGAAGGCCCCACATAGAAGCCAAAGATTGAAAATGCAGGTTGTGAAGATTCAGCATCTCTTTGTAAGGATACATTTTGGAAAAAAGCTGTCCTCCTCCATTATTGACCACGATGATGGTCGCTTTTATCTGATTCAATTGGGGGATAATCCAATAGCCTGCCATATCATAAAGAGCTGTCAAATCTCCTAATATAGCCCAATTGGGTTTATTTGCTGTGCATAGGCCTAAAAATGTTGAGAGCTGACCATCAATGCCATTGAGTCCCCTGCTGGCAGTTATTGTCAATCCTCGATCTCTGTTGTCAGCAGCCAAATCCCATTCTCGAATAGGGAGACTGTTTCCCAAGTAGAGGTGAGCACTATTTGGAACTATCTTTGAAAGCGCATGCATGAGAGCTGGCTCTGACGCGGGCTCTTCTTTAAAAAGTTCTTGCAGAAGCTGGCAAAAGATCGGTTGAGATTGAAGCCATTTTGACGCTGAGGCCAACGATAAATTTTGAGGCATTTCGTAATGACTCAATATTTCATTGATCGGCCCCACAAGGACATTACGATTCCAGCTCAATCCAGAAAAGGCCAATTGGCTGATCGAACAAACTTTGATATGGTTTTTTTGATATTCTAGGTCTCGCCAAATTCTGTTTGTGGGGATGCCTCCGATGCGCAAAATTCCATTGATGGGGTATTCGTTTTCTTTGGCAGATTCTAAAATTTTCTCCGTGTTAATGATACGCAGATGTTGCAAACGGGAGTCTTCGCGCAATCCTGAAATGCCTTCAAGAAAGACAGGTGCTCCAAGCTTTAATAGGAAATTAACGACGGTTTCTCGTGCTGATGATGGCAGGGCGCTAACGATAATCAAGGGATAATTGGCATGCGTCAAAAAACGGTTCAATACCTCTTCAATATGCTTTCTGTCATGGTTGAAAGGCGGCTTTGCCTCTGGAGGAGTAATTGCTAAGCTCCTTCCAGAAAACTGGGGCTGATTTTGAGGTTCTTCCAAACATACATTGACGTGGATTGGCCCTCGATGATTCCATTTCGAGAAATCGCAAGGGGTATCTTCTGCAACATCTAAGGCGATCGATGCATAATGGCCGAAAAGTCCTACTTGTTCAGCGCTTTGAGGGGCGCCGCTTCCTCTGAACCGTCTAGGTCTATCCGTGGTGATTAAAATGAGAGGGACCCCAGAGTAATGGGCTTCCATAGCTGCAGGTAAGAGCTCCCCAGAGGCGGTACCAGACGTTGTGATCACAGCGACGGGTTGATGAGTGAGACGACTCCTGCCTAAAGCAAAGAAAGCGGCAGAGCGTTCTTCAGGCCAATAATATGTGGTTAAGCGCTCTTCAACCCTAAGAGCTTCCACAAAAGAACTATTTCGTGAGCCAGCGCAGATGACAAACTCGCGTGCACCAGCATCGATAGCTGTTTTTAAAACCTGATATGTGACGTCTTCGTTCATAGCCCTAACATCTCCTTTGTCGCTTGCAACTTTAGATTAATTTCGGCCCACTCTTTTTCTAATCGGCTGGCAGACACAAGGCCGCAGCCGGCTCCAATCAATAATTGTTGCGAATTCCACTGAACGTTTCGTATCGCTACATAGCAGCATGCTTTTTTTGAAGCTGGCATAATAAATCCAGCGGGAGCCCCGAAACGCTTGCGATCTACTTTCTCTTGGTATTCCCTGAGCCACATATGTCCATTCTCCTTTGGAAATGCGCCAACAGCGGGTGTTGGATGTAGCGCCTTCGCTAACATTTCAAACGAAGCTTGAACTTTAAGTTCGATTGAAATAGGAGTCACTAGATGAGCCATTCGAGAGAGTTTTAGCACATCGACTTTTCCTGTTTTTACTATGCCAAAACATTTAAGCGAATCGACAATGCCTTGTACGACAAGTTCATGCTCATGCAATTCTTTTGGATCATGAAGAAGTGTCGAAGGATCCTCCAAAATATTCCTTGTCCCGGCACAGGCCATGGTTTCAACCGCTGTTTCGTCAAGAAATCGAAATAGGATTTCGGGAGTGGCTCCTAGCATTCCTTCGTTGGCTTCCCAGAAGCCATAAAGAAATGCATGATTATGCAAGGAATAATTTAAAACTTTGCTCAAGGATAGTCTTAAATCCTCATCCGTCATGCTTGAGTTCGCAAACTCGAAAACGAAAGGAACAGCTTTTTTCAGTTGGCCACTTTCGAATTTTTGTTTTAGCTCTAGAAATGTATCTTTAAAGAGGGGCTCGCAAAAATTACGCCATTGACGAGGTTTCATCGCATTCTTTGAATTGGAACGAAGGACTTCAATAAGATCATGAATCGAAATTTCCTCAATATATTCATGCGTGAACCAGGAAAAAGCACTGCTAAAGAAATAATCGGGAAAATAAAAACTTGGTTTTTGGCGGCTTGTCGATGGATTTGCGTGCCAAGTCCTTTTTCCCCACCCAATTAAAAGTTTTTCTTTTTCACTGCTGATGAGGGTTCCACAATTCAGCCAACTGTGTAATAAACTGCTGTCAATCACTTTGTGATATAGCCTGCCATCTTTCCAGAATAATCAATGGGCATCTTATCAATTCAAATCTTTTCCTCTCAGCAAAAAAATTGATCAGTTTAAATTTGTTAACCATGTAATAATGAGTGTGCTTAGTTAAGAATTTGAGGATAGTCATGTTTAGGATTTTTGGCACTTCGCCTTTTTTTGAAAATTTAGCGACACACAATTTAAAAAAACCACTAATTTCGCGTTGGGAAGCTCTTCAAAAGCAATTTAAAGAAGCGCAGATCTTGCAATTAAAACCCAACTTGCTACCTATGAACGGGTCAGATTCGAATTCTTTTCCTCTAGAAGCTCGCAAAAATAAGGGGGCCATATTAGAAAATATGGCCCCCTTATTTTCAGAGCCGAGGGTGCGA
>Ga0153954_1000334_pt1 | contig 39514 bp, 32 predicted proteins | sample TSFL038MetaG_FD_102277 | JGI IMG/M metagenome (GOLD analysis project Ga0153954, IMG submission 102277) | Attine ant fungus gardens microbial communities from Florida, USA - TSFL038 MetaG | ecosystem: Host-associated > Fungi > Mycelium > Unclassified | place: USA: Florida, Wekiwa Springs State...
CCGGCAAGTTCCCTTTTTGTAGGGTGGGCATTGCCCACCAAGGATTAAACCCTGGTCGAAGCCACGAGATTGGTGGGCAGTGCCCACCCTACGGGAAAGCCACTTGGCGGATGAGCCACTTAGCGATGAAGCGAGGCGGTCGTCTGGACAGGATGTTTGAGTTCGGGGTGGCTCGAGGCGAGTCTTGATTCGCGAGTACGAAGGGACGAAAGGCGAACCCCCGTCGGGTTCTGAAGGACGTCTCGACCCCAGCAGTGGGGGCAAGAACCCTTCTCGATCAGGTTTACCCTCGTGTAGCGATGGGGAGTTTTGAGGAATTGCGTACGTTGCGCTTCGTCGGCACAAAGATAGAGATGCCCGCCGAAAAGGATTCCGTAACGGGGATGCCCCGGCCGAGCCTCCCCTTCATCGACTTGGCTGACCGGACACCGACCGCCGTTGACCGGTACGTAACGTTGCGGTCGGAGTTCGAATTCAGTTCGCCCGAGGTCGTCCGCAAACCGGTAAATCCGGCCTGCGTACTCGGCTGTGACATGTTCGTTGCCGAGAACCAGCCTCTGCCCTCGAACCAGGCTGACTGGGCAGTAACCGGCGAGTCCGACGCCACTAGTTTCTCGAGGAGACTCGGACACGGTTTGCGCTTCCTGCGTGGCCTTGGGTGCGGGACGCGAGGCCATGTGAAGCGCTAACGCGTTTTCGAGGAAGCCGTGAAACGAATTCCCGTCCAGGAAACCTTGATGCGTGGCCAGCACGGAACCAGTCGGCGAAACAATCACGGTAGCGGGGAGACCGGTAATACCTAAGCGGTAAGCCAAATCTTCATGCATATCGGACTGAAGCTTGACGGGAATCAACGCCTCCTGCGAGTGGCCCACCACGCCTTGGTGGATGAACGACTCGCGATCCATCCGTTGGCAGAAGTAGCACCAAGGCCCCGTGAATTGGATCCAGAGGGGCCGGTCCTTAGCCTGAGACTCTCGCTGTGCCTGGCCCAGGTCGCTCCGCCACATGATCTGAGCGGTTTCCGTGGCCGGGACGTCCCAGTTCGCGAGCAGCACGAGCCCGAATCCCAATACCCATCGCATTCGGAGTCGAATGGTAGCGGAAGCGCGTAGACTCATCGGGTATCTCCATATTTGGAGTCGATGTGGAGAAGGAGTCGCCACATGACGTCGGCGACTGCGACGTCTCCATCCATGGAGATGCCACTTGGAAGTCGACAAAGGGGCTTCAAGTTTCGGTGAAGGGGAGAGAACCCCGGGATTTCGCTCTAAATAATCGGCACGCGATCATTTTCGGATTCAGCGAAAAATATCGGAGCCGAGCCTTGGCCGGCCAGTGTAATCCGGTCGTGTTATGGTCAGCGATTGAGACGGATTTGAAGGTGGTGCGGGCCTGACAACCGACGGTGCCTTTGACGAATCGTCGCGCGGCATCGATGATCGGATAGATGGGTGACCGACGTGATGGATCACAGTTTCTTCAAATTTATAAACAAGTATACGAGTGGAGCCGGCCGTTGACGTGTTGAGGGTGCGAAGTGACAGAAGTATCCGTGCGTGCCCGGGCCTTTCCGCCGCCCGTTGGCTGTACCGGTTCCATTGGTGTTGAGGTTGCGTACGCGAAAACTGACCGCCACCCGGACAGGCGGGCTGTCCGGGCTACCACGTTGCGAATTACGGCTGGCTACGAGTGAACTTCTTCGCTCGTGCGGTACTTGGAGCCGCTCGATCAAAAATGCCGCGTGCGCGGCTGCCGAGGGCGTAGGGCGAGGGGGGGCGCGAGGAGTTCGTTGATGATGATCGCCTCGCGCAGCTTGCTCGGTGAGATGAGCTGGGATGGGGACTGAAGACGATTTGCTGTCGAGGGGGCGGTATTCGACTGCCCGATGGGCTCAGCCCTGGTGATGTCGTGATCCTCCGGGACGGCCAGAGTCGACTTGATTCGACCCAAGGGGCTGAGTTCGGCCATCTTCCCCAGGGAGGAATTCTCCTGCGCCATCGACGCGGTGAGCGCTCGAGGGGCAGGGGGTTCCGCTTGTCTGGCCGGGGGAGCCGGGGTGGAACTCCGGGGACGCGACGCTCGCCTGGGCGTCACGCCCGTCCCGGGACGAGGCGGTGCTGGGGTGGTCGGGCGTCGCGTTTCGCTTTCGATGATGACGATACCGGCATCGGAGACCCCGATGGGACGTCTGGGACCAGGCTGGCCAGGGGGCGGAGTGGTTTGCCAGCGCGCTGCCGGATCGCGGAGCGACATGTCAGGCCGGCGTTCCGGGGGACGTGTCCCGGGCGGTTTCGTACCGGGTGGAGTCGGGGGAGGCATACGATTCGCTCGCGGCGGCAAGGGCTGCGCTTCGCGATTGAACAACGACGTGAGTGCCCAAATCGCCAAGAACAAGAGGGGCACGATGATCTGGAGAACATTCTCGAGCCGCATGGTCGTCTTCACCCCTCTCGGCGTCTCCAAGGTTCCTCGGAACCTGAAGCGGCCCGAGGAACCTGTGAGACGTTTGCCGCGTTCGACTTCAACCGGTCGTCGTCTCGCGTCGTGAGTTCCCCGACGCTCCGATCGCCGACCTCATCTCCGTATCGGCCTGGATGTTTCGAAGCTGGTAGTAGTCGGTCACGCCCAGGTTCCCTTTGCGGAAGGCCTCGGCGATCGCCAACGGGACTTCCGACTCGGCCAGCACGACCTTGGCGCGATTGGCCTGAACCTCGGCGATCATCTCCTGCTCGGCGGCCACGGCAAAGGCGCGGCGCTCTTCGGCCTTGGCTCGAGCGACCCGCGTGTCGGCCTCGGCCTGGAGAGCCTGAAGATTGGCACCAATGTTGTCGCCCACGTCGATGTCGGCGATGTCGATCGAGAGAATCTCGTAAGCGGTTCCCGCATCGAGTCCCTTCTCCAGCACGCGCTTGGAGATGGAGTCGGGCTTCTCGAGGACCTGGTTGTGGGTATCGGCCGAACCGATCGCGTTGACGATGCCTTCGCCGACGCGGGCGATGATCGTCTCGTCCGTGGCACCACCGACCAGGCGATCGATGTTGGTGCGAACCGTGACCTTCGCTTTGACTTTGAGCTGAATGCCGTTCTTCGCTACACCGTCGATCGTCTGCCTTCCTTGCGAGGGATCGGGGCAGGGGATGACCTTTGGGTTGACGCTCGTCTGTACGGCTTCAAGAACGTTACGTCCCGCCAAGTCGATGGCCGCCGCCCTCTTGTACGAGAGCGGAATATCGGCGCGGTTCGCCGCGATCAGGGCGCGAACGACGTTGGGAACATTTCCGCCGGCCAGGTAGTGGGCTTCGAGGGTCTGGGTCGTTACCCCGTCCTTCTCGGCCAGGCCTGCCTGGTAGGCCATGATCTTGGATCGGACGATGATGTTCGGGTTGACCTTCCGGAACGACATGCCGACGAGTTCGAAGATGCCGACGTTGGCCCCGGTCATCTTCGCTTGAATCCAGAGGTTGAAATACTTGGCAAAGAAAATGCACGCCACCAGGGCGAACATCGCGATGGCGATGATCCCAAGCACGACGTAGGTTGACCACGGGGTTGTGGGCGGGTTTCCTTGCGCAAACAGGTAGAGATTCATGCAGCGTCCTCTCGGGATGAACGGCTTTCAGGCCGTCGTTGGGCGACGCGTGTTGCCTGGGACGAATTTGGAGCCAACCTGTCTTGTTTCACCAGACCCGGCCGGTCTTCGCTCGTCGTCGCGTGGCGTCTCACAGCTTGTTTTCACTGGGTCCGGCCAGGAGTTCATCTAAGGTCGTGTCGGGCAGAATCCGCACGATCAGTTGGCCGCCCCGGACCCGAACGGCTTGAACCAAGGCACCGGCGGGGATCAGCCCTTCCTCGGCGAGTCCGTCGAGGCGGCGACCATCAAAATTCACGAGCCCCGACGGTCGTAGCGGAGTCAATGACCGGCCGGTCTGGCCGATCAAATGATCGACCCTTTGGGGCGAATGAGAACGCCCGATCTCCTCAGGGGCTGGAGGCCGAAGCGCTACGAGTTTCGCCAGAGGGGTGCGGGGCCACAGATAGATGGCCACACCGATCGCCAAAGGCATGAGCACACAATCGGCCAGCAAGAATTTGAACCCCAGGGCGGTCGATTGCTGGAAGGCTTGCCACAAGCTGAGTCCGAGGCAAGAAATGGCAAGCACGCCGATCAATCCACCCGAGGGGATGAAGACTTCGGCAATCAGGAGCAGGTATCCGAAAGCTAACAGGAGGAGCGGCCAGGCCAGTGTGCTCATGGCTCCAAACTTTCGCCGGCAGAGGCAAAGGAGGCCGATTCGAGACCCTGGTTGACGTCTCCCCGCGGTGTCTCTGTACCCCCTTCGATAGTTTAAGGCAGATCGGCTGCCTCAAGCAATCACCTAGCCCCGGGTCCGCGCGTTACCTCAAAGGGGCGGCCCCTCGCTCCTGACCCTTCTTCCTCCTCAGGCGCCGAGCCGCTTGACGATCACCCGAGATCCCTGCACGTCGATGACTTCCACCAGGCTGTCCGGCTCGATGAAAAAACCGTCCGCCGTGACGTCGATCAGGGCGTCACCGAAGCGGGCTTTCCCTGTGGGGCGGAGCACCGTCGTGGTTCGGCCGGTCTCGCCGATCAAGTAGGAGAGCGACTCATAGGCTTCGATGGGAGGCTTCGACGTCGGGTCATCATTGCCCGCGCCGGTCCACGGTTCGGGTTTCAAAACCAGGCGATTGAAGAGCGGCATCGACGGAAAGTAGCGTGCGAGAACGATGGCGCCTCCGCCAACGGCTACCATGGCGAAGGTGACTTGGAGCAGAGTGTACCCCATCTCGCGATACTCATATTCCTGTGTCGGCCAAACGAACGTGTGACTGGCCATCACGATACTGGTCAGAATCAGCAGGATTCCGCTCATCCCGAAGACGCCGAACCCGGGGAAGACGAACAGCTCCAGTGCCATGCACACCATGCCGACGAGGAAGAGGATGATTTCGAGCTGATCCGCGGTTCCACTCAGGTAGTGGCTCCAGAAGAAGAGCAAAAACGCCAGGGCCGAGGTGATTCCGGGCAGACCGATTCCCGGCAGTTTCAGCTCGAGCACGAGCATGAAAAGGCCAACGAACAGGAGGACCCAACTGACGAACGGGTCGGTCAAGATCGTGACGAGCGAATCGACCCAGGTCGGCCCGTCGATCCGGATCATCTTTCCTCTCAAGCCGTAAAGCGCTTTGAATTCCTCGGTGTCGTTGACGATCTGTCCGAGACCGTAGGTCCCTTCATCCGTCTCGGTTTTCAGGGTCAGTACCTCGCCCGCACTTTTGCGGACCACCGTATTCACGTAGCGTCCGGGTTCGGCGTCGATCTGGCTTTGGAGCACGAAGACGCCCGCCCCTGTCTTGGTGTCCGTCCCCTGGAGCACAACCGCCTCGGGGTCGACCATCGCCTGCGCAACGGCCACCGAGTGTCCTTGACGCTCGGCGAGATTGCCCGCGCGCTCGATCAGGGCTTTGACCTTGGCTTCTCCCAGGTCGACGAGCTGGCCGTTTCTACCTGTCACCAGCTGTCGCAAATCGCCGAGCTCGGCCCCTTTGCGAAAGACGATATCGTTGCAAGCCAGGGCCACGAGTGATGCCATCCCGAGGGCCCGGTCATCGATATACGCGACCGTCTTCATATCCTTGATACTGGCGATCGTCTCGGCGATGGCATCGGCGGCGATGTCGCCCCCTTGGCTGTCGATTTGAAAGAAGATCAGGTTCACGCGTTCCTGCCGGGCCTGCTCGATGCGGCGCGTCAGGTACGATTTTTTGACGATGTCCAGGGGCCCTTTGATTTGTACCCAGACCGGCCGCAGTTCTTGCCCGAGCGTGGGGTCGTTGGCCATCGAGCGGCCGGCGAGGTGATAAGTGCTGGCAACCTCGGCGGGACTGTCCGCCGTGAGCTTGGAGAAGCCTTCCTCGCGAGACCGTTCGGCCGTGAGCACCCCGCGCTGACCGCCTTCCCATGCAGGCAGGTCTTCAAGAATATGATGCGACTTCTGAAATTCAGGCAAGCTCTCGGCGAGCAAGTAATGAACTTGCTTGTCGTCAGTGCGCACCTTCCGCAGGTCGGCCTCGCGATCGAGCATGCCGAGCAGCAGGTCGGGCTCGCGCTGCTTGCTGATGGCGAGGTTGCGCACGTTCTCGCGGATATCGCGCGCCCTGAGCTCTCCCTCGGGAGAGATCGGCCCGAGCGACCCTTCGGGACCCATGACGATCTCGTCACACGCGAGCGCCGCCAGGGTCGCGTACCCCTTGAGCGGCTCGGGGACGTAAGCGACCGTGAGCTTGGCCCCTCCCAGGTTCTTCATGATGAACCAGGCGAGGTCGTAAGAATTGCCGAATGAGCTACCGCCCGGTTGTGATTCACCGGGGCGGAATTCGAAAACCAGGATCGGACTCTTGCCAATCACCGAACCGGAATTTTGATTGAGCAGGTGTCTCGTTGATGCTTTGATGTGCTCAAGTGTCTCGCCGGTAATCGGTTCGGTGATCGTGAAGAATTGTCCGGGATTGGAATCGGACGGAGCGGCCGGTTTTTCGGCCCGAGCCATTGGATGACCCATGGACCCAAGCAGAACCGCCGCGAAAAAAGCCCAGGTTAGACATGCAACGCGAACGAACCGCGGGCAGATCATTGATGTCAGACTCCCTCCGATGAGTCAGCCGAAGCTTCGTCCTCCCGCAGTGAGAGCAAAGGCTCACGGCGGGGCGATGCAAGCACAGGGTGAACCGCCTTGCAGCGCCACCCCGCGATCGCGGTGCAGAGGGCAACAGGAAGACGATCCCTTTAAGGATCACCCGTCCTCACAGCCGATTATAAACCTGGGGAAAATACCCGTCAAACCTCGCCCGTGCCGCCTCCTCTCGACGACCTCTTTTCTCCACAGTTATCCACAGTCGGCTTGACGCAAACACGCCCTTCTCGCCTTGGGTCACATCGCGATCACACGATCCGGTGGGGGTATCGTCAGCCCTTGCCGTCTGAACACGTCGCTCGCGATCATCCCATAACCGCGCCTCGTGGGAACTCACCGTTTCGTTTCCCATGCGGAAGCGGTGCACTTTGGGGGATCGGAGGACCCGAGCCGACCGCGGATCTGGTTGAAAACGGCGTGCCCGGGTGCTTCGCCAAACCCGGGCGAGGGCCAAAGGCAGAGGAGAGCGGTATCTTGCTCCTACCGCCCAGTTCGTCGTCCCCACCGTGTGATTTTCTGGGGCAAAAGCTTAGCGGGCTCGGTTCGAGGGGGCTGCTTTACCCAGCATCGGTTGCCTGGGCGCCGCCCGTCTTGTGTTCTGAGCGGCCGCAGGACCGGCGCTCGAACTTTCCTCATTGATGTGGATCGTCCACGGCTTGCCCAGCCGTTGTCCACGGAAGTTTTCTTCCATGACGGCGACATTTGGCTTGATGTCCGAGAGGACGAAGTTCTTCAGTCCGGACTTCTCATCGACGGGATAGAGGAGGACCTGGGTGGGCAGGAGATATTGACTGTCGAGGCGAATGAATGCCTTGCTGAAAGATTCCTTATCAATCTGCTCGTTGGGCAGAATCCCGATCACGTAGCACTTGTCGTCTTCTTTCAGCAACGTCATGCGGTAGCGCTGTTTGGCTTCCTCCGCCTTAAAATTGAATAAGAACGGGAGTGGGCCTTCCTGGAGGGCTCGCTCCCGTTGCTGCTTGCCGAGTGGATAAATGTGAATTTGCTGGGTTTTGCTGAGGTAATGCCAAACTTCCTTGCCGGTGCAAATGATCCGCTCATTGGGAACCAGCTTCTTCTTTTTATTCTCGTCGACCACGACCTGCTGAAAGTCGATCCAGGCGAGATTCGGCGACTTGAAGATGGCGCGGCCGTCGAATTGTTGTGGCTGACCGCCCCAGGCTTCGGAAGTCTGGACTGTCTGCTTGATGCGAACGTCGAGGGTCTTGAGCCGGCCGCTCTGTTGTGCCCAAAGGTTAAGCAGCTTCTCCATCCGCTTTCCTTGGGGATCGATCGAAGCCGCCGGAGTTGCAGGAGCCGTCTTGGCTGCCGCTCCTTTCACCTCGGCTTTACGTGACTGCGCCTGGACGGGCGCGGCGAGGGATAATAGCGTCACAACGGCTACGGACCGGATCGTCCAAACGTTCCTTCGCATGGCTCAATCTTCTCCTCGGGCACCGCACGGGGACTGCACGTGTCCACGATCCTTCGTCAGGAGCCCTCCCCGGCGCGCGAGCAAATTAACAATTTTCCCTCCTCGCTGCCAGACCAGTGCCAACACCTCGAAACCTGGGAAGGATCCTGCCCTCGATCCGCGTGAGAGCTGATTTTGGGCAGAAGTCGCCCAAGGAATAGGCGGAACAGAGCGGTGGGGGAAACGACTCGAGGAGAGAAGTCTTTGGGGAGAGACCAAACTCCCGGTTTCCTCCGCGCGGGAGGTGTGGAAGATCGTACCTCCCGTGCCATCGGGCAGAACGAACAAGCAACCGTTGGAGGTTGGTGATCCCCCGGTCCGAGACAATCTCCGCCGAACGGTTCAAATCGGAACGAAGGTTGCTGAAGGATTGTTTTGTGAACGAACCTGTCGGAACGCACGAATGTCTGTCTTTGGCGAAGGAGAATCTTTTATGCAACGGACTCCGATTCGCGATATTGCCCCGCCCGCCTGGCCACTGCCCTTGATTGTGCTCACACCGCGAGGTCCGCGCTGATCGGCTTGACGCTCCTCTGTTCCTCGTCGAGAATGGTCTCATCCCCAGCCGACACCGATGTACGGTGGGTGACGAGGGTGGGCCCTCGGGCTCGAGCGTCCAGGAACGCGTCATGGCGTCTCTCGACCAGCCGAAGCTTCGTCCCTTGATGGCGAAGCGGTTCGAGCATGAAGGACAGGTCTTCATCGCCCTTGAAGATCCGCTCAAGATCTTCGTGGACCCGGTTCTGATTCCTTTCGAGGGTTATCATCGGGTCATTCGCCAGTTCGACGGCGAAACCGCGGTCGTTGATATCCAGGCCCGTATCTTCCGTGAGACGGGGGAATGGATCGCGCTCGCCGAACTGGAGGCGTTTATCCGGCAGCTTGATCGCGCGATGGTGCTCGACGGTCCCACCTTCGGCGATTTTCTCGCGTCGTATCGCCAAGAGCGAGTTCGGCCCGCTGCACTCGCCGGTCGGTCCTACGCCGGAACGGAACGGGCCCTGCGCGCTCAACTCAGCCAGTTTTTCGCTCACAATAAAGGGGCGGGTTCCCCAAAAATTGAACCCGGTTCACTTTCGAACCGACTGCGGGGGATCCTCTGCCCACATATCGACTACCACCGCGGGGGGACGACCTACACCTGGTCCTATAAGGAACTCGTCGAGCAGTCGGATGCCGAAGTTTTCGTGATCCTCGGCGTGGCCCATCAGTATTGTCGAAACCGCTTCGCGCTCACGCGAAAGGACTTTGAGACTCCGCTCGGGCTGGTACCCACCGAACGCACCTACGTCGATCAGATCACCGCTCTCGCGGGACGTGAACTGCTCGATGATGAGCTCAGCCATCGCACGGAGCACTCGATCGAATTTCAGGTTGTCTTCCTCCAGTATCTGCTGAATGGGATTCGGGAGTTCTCGATCGTCCCCATCCTGGTCGGATCGTTTCATGATCTGATGGAAGCCAAGGTTGAGCCGATCGAATCGGACGATGTCCGCCGCTTTGTCGATGCGCTCCGCGCGGCGGAATCCGCATGCGACAAGAAGGTCGCCTACATTGGTGGGATTGACCTCTGCCACGTGGGACCGCAGTTTGGGGATCCGGGAACGGTTAGTCCCGACCTGCTCGAGGAAGTCCGTCGCTTCGACGCCGAGATGCTCGATCGTGCGGCGGCCAGCGACCCGGCCGGCTGGTTCGGAACCGCGGCCGGGATCGGGAATCGCATGAGGGTCTGCGGTTTGGCCGCGACCTACACCATGCTTCATGCCATGGGACCGGCTCAAGGTCGACTGCTTCGCTACGAGCAGGCCCTTGACGTCCAGCGCACTTGCTGTGTGAGCTTTGCTAGCGTTGCGTTTGCGGTACCGCAAGAATCCGCAACCGATGTCGAAGGTTGACGCCATGTCTGATTCGTCCCCCGCACTCGAGCCGAGGCAAGAGCCGGGGCGAACATCCTGTCCCGCCCCCGCGAACTTCCTGGCGGAAGTGGCTGCGTTCGACGAACGGGCCGAGCATGGGATTTGGGAAGGACCACGTTACCGCCTCCGCTATCGCACGCTGGGGCAGGGGCCTCCCCTGGTGCTCATCCCAGGTATCGCCTCGACTTATCGCGGGTACGCTCTCACGCTCAACCGGTTGGCCGGGCGATTCCGAACGATTATTTACGACTACCCCGGTGACCATCCCGACGACCGGGCTCGGCTTCGAGCCATCACCCACGACCACCTTGTCGAGGACTTGTCCGGCCTTCTCGATCACCTGAACGTTGGGAGAGCCTTTCTTTTCGGCCTCTCTTTCGGTTCGACCGTGACGCTCCGCGCCCTCCATCGTGAGCCGAGGCGCTTTCCCAAAGCCGTGGTCCAGGGAGCCTTCGCTCGTCGACGATTCACGATCGTCGAACGCATGGCGCTGCTGTTGGGGAGACAACTTCCAGGCACCACGTCTCAGATGCCCCTCCGCGAGCGCGTTCTCACCTACAACAGCCGGTCGCATTTCCCCGAGATCCTCGCCGATCGCTGGCCGTTTTACTTCGAGCAAAACGGCCTGACCCCCATCGCCGCGTTGGCTCATCGGCTCGACCTCGTCGCTCGGCTGGATCTGAGGTCGATCTTGCCCCAGATCCGCTCGGAGGTGTTGCTACTCCAAGGCAACGAGGACCGGATTGTCCCTCGTTCCGCCTTCGAGGAACTCCTGGCAGCGATTCCGAACGGCCAAGGCCTCATCATGCCCCTCGTGGGCCATCAGCCGCACTATACTCACGGAGAAGCCCTGGCGCAGGTTGTCGGCGATTGGCTCCTGCCTTGTAATCCCGGTGGTTGCGCCCATGCGTCGCATTGCGGACCAACGAGCGAAAAATAAGAAGCGCTGATATCATCCTGTTCGGCAATGGGTTGATCCCAGGGCCGGATCGTTCTCCATCAAAGGATGCTCACCAAGGCCAGCGTCTCTTCTACTGGGTGAGGTCTCGAATCCGTTGCCCGTCATCTCTCTCGAGCAGCCCATCAGAGCCAAGGGCGAGTGACCCCATCTCGGCCGCTGTATCGTCTTTCGAAATGTCTTGATTTGTCCTGGACGGCAAGACGGGAATGGATTTCGTCGCGGCATGACATTTGCATGTTTTTGTCGATAACGTGTCGTGGAAGATGCGTTGCGATCCCTCGGCGCCTCGTCACTCGGCGCTCTTGGACGATGGCGCGACTTCGTTCCTCTCGGAACACGACGGTTAGTGACATGCTCGGATCATGTTGGCCGAGAGTGAGCGCCGGGATCGCGGTTCTGACCGGGATCGTCGCACGGTTCTCTGCGCTGGCTCGCGCGGAACCATCGCTCGCGCGGCGGTGATTGAGTTCACCCTTAACGATCTCAACAAGGTCACTCTGGCCGTGCTCGACTTCCCGGCCGCCGAGCCATTCCCGCAGGTTTGATCCAGGCCCCATGCTCCCCTCGAGAGGCAGGATTCGATGATGGGTGGCCTACTGAAAATGGTCGGTGCGAACGTCGCTCGCTACGGATTGGTCATCGTTCTGCTCTGGATCGGCGGGATGAAGTTCACGGCCTACGAGGCCGAGAGCATCAAACCGTTGGTCGCCAATAGCCCACTGATGAAGTGGGTTTATCAAATTATGAGCGTACGGCAGTTTTCTGCATTGTTGGGGATGATTGAGATCGCCATCGGGGTGCTCATCGCCCTCAGGCCGGTCTGGCCGGTAGCCTCGGCCGTGGGCAGCGGACTGGCCGTGGGGATGTTCTTGACCACGCTGAGCTTCCTGGGCACCACGCCTGGTTGGGAGCCGAGTCTGGGCGGGTTCCCAGCTCTGTCGGCCATGCCGGGGCAGTTCCTGATCAAGGATCTCGTTCTGTTGGGAGTGGCGCTGTACTCGGTCGGCGAGGCCTGGGAAGCAGCGAGCCTGCGCCGTGCCGTTGCGGCCGTCTCCTCTCAAACTGCGAATCGCGACGATTAGGAATATGAGCAGGTTGCCGGGGCATTTTTCGGACGGGCCGAGGCGAGATCCGCCCGGGCCACCCCTCCGGTAAGATCGTCGCCGTTTCGGAACGAGGAATGAGCCTACGTAATTGCGGCGTGTAGGGTGATTCCATATCTGACACGCGCCGAGGACATCGCCGACATTCACAAAGATACGGGCGTGTCATCTCGGCGACGCGGCCCGTTCGCATGCTCCTTATCGTCCAGGTGGCCATCCACGAAGTAAGAGGGAAATGTTGAGCCCTGACATCTCCGCCTGGTTACAGGAGACAGTAGGTTGATTCAAGCGACTCGCGGCGAGCCGAGACGGTCTTGTCGGAACCTTGAGGATTCGAGAGCTTCCGCGCTGAGAATGGGCCGGAGTTGCTTCGAGCCGAGAGTCAGCCTATTCCCTCTGCGTATCTGCCGCTTACAATGCGATGCAGTGAACCGGGTCCACGGTGCCCGATCCGGTCGGAATGCGGATATTGGGGACGTTCACCTTGTCAGAACCGAGATCGAAGCTGGTGATCGTAGGGATTGGTGACGACGGTCTTGCAGGGATGACGGAAGCTGCGCGGAGAGTCGTGTCCGACGCCGATCTGATCCTCGGCGCACCGGCGACATTGCGGCTCCTCGACGAGGTCTCCGCCAGGAAGGTCCCTCTTGACCCCGAGATGCCTGCGGCCCTCAAGCAGGTGCGCGACGCACTCGAAGCGCGGCGGCCGGTCTTGGTCAGCGGTGGAGATCCCTTGTTCTACGGAGTGGCTCGCTATCTTTGCGACCGCCTCGGCAAGGATCAGTTCGAGGTCGTTCCCCATGTCAGCAGCATGCAGCTCGCGTTTGCCCGGGTCAAGGAAAGCTGGGAAGACGCCTATTTGACCAGTGTGGCCGGACGACCCATTGAGGCGATTATCGACCGCATTCGCACGGCCGAGAAGGTGGGATTGTTCTCAAGTGACGAGCATCCCCCCCAGCGTCTCGCCCTGGCATTGCTCGACCGAGGCATCGACTACTTCCGGGCGTACGTCTGCGAGAATTTGGGCTCGCCCGACGAACGCGTGACCCAGGCCGAGTTGGCCGACCTGGCGACTCTCGAGTTCGACCCGCTTAATGTGCTCATCTTGATTCGGAAGCCGAATCGTCCGGATCAAGCGAGCCGAGGGACGCGGCACCGGCTTTTCGGGAATACGGACGATGCCTTTGCCCAGTCATTACCGAAGCGCGGACTCATCACCCAGTCGGAAGTTCGAGCGATCGCCTTGGCTCAGCTCGACATTCGCCCGACGAGCGTGGTCTGGGACATCGGTGCAGGGTCGGGGTCGGTGGCCATCGAAGCGGCTCAACTGGCTCAGCACGGCCTGGTGTACGCCGTCGAACCCGAGGCGGGGGATATTGCCCTGATCCAAGCCAATGCCGAGAGCTTCGGCGTACCGAATGTTCGCCCCATTGCCGGGCGGGCACCGGAGGTGCTCGGAAACCTGCCGGAACCCGATGCCATTTTCGTGGGAGGGACTGGCCGACAGGTGGTGTTGGTTCTTAATGCCGCATACGCTAAGCTCGCCGCCGGCGGGCGCCTGGTCGTCAATGTGGCCACCATCGATGGACTGGCCACCGCCTATGAGACATTGAAGAAACTTGCAGGGGAGGTCCGAGTCTGGAATATCGCGATCGCGCGGGGGATCGAGCAGATGGACAGGGTTCGCTTCGAAGCGATTAATCCCACCTTTCTCCTCTCGGTGACCAAAACGCTTGAGGCCAATGACTGAGACGCTTGAAGAGGCCTTGGGTCGCGAAACAGTAGCACGCTGATAGAACGGGCTCCAAACTGGTGCGGATTTCGGACCCTCGGTTGTGAGATACCGTAAGGGCCGGATATACTTGGGTGAAGTTGGACGATTGTCCCTGTCACCAGGGCTGCGAGGGAAAGGTTTAGCATGGGAGAGGCCAGCGACGCTGAGCTGGACTTGATCGCTGTCGGCGCTCATCCTGATGATGTGGAGATCGCCTGCGGGGGCACCTTGGCACGGCTAGCGCACAAAGGGTACCAGGTGGGGATTGTCGACCTCACCGATGGCGAACCCACCCCACTCTCGCCGGGACCCGACGTTCGCCTTGCCGAAGCGCAAAGGGCCGCGGACATTCTGGGCGTTGCCGTCCGAATCAATCTGAATCTGCCCAACCGCCGACTTTTCGACTCGTTTGAAGCACGAATTGCTCTGGCCAAGGTGTTTCGGAAACACCGCCCCAAGGTGGTCCTTGGTTTCGGAGGCAAGACGGTGCTCGCCTCTCCCGATCACTATCAGGCGATGCTGATCACCGATGCCGCGGTCTTTTACAGCCGATTGACCAAGTGGGACGAGCACTTCGACGGATTGCCGGTCCATACGGTCGCCAACCAATTGAGTTTTCCAATTGCTCTCCATGGGTTGGATTTACCGGAGGCCTCCGGTTACATTGTGGCCGACATTAGCAGCACGCTCGGCCTGAAGCTGGAAGCGGTCCGGGCTTATGCCACCCAATTTCCCGCAGCCAAGTCGGGAATCTTCGGCGCCGTGGAAACGATGAACCGCTACCACGGTTTGACGGCGGGGTTTGAAGCGGGAGAACTGTTCATGACTTATCGTTCGGTCGGGGTCGACGACCTGATGCGTTGGGCGAGCCCGGTCCACGCTCGGTCGTGACTCCATGGGGGCTTAAGTGGCACGTCTGAGGTCGTACCAGGCTTCGTCACCACAACACGGCTAGAGAAGGCGGTCGAGGTGAGCTGGTTTTCGCGGTTACTGAACCACCTTCACAAACTCCTGGGCGCGAACGCTTCGGCACGCGCCGAAGGCGATGCGAGCGCAACGGCCGAATTCTCGACGCCGTCGTCGCTCTCTCTCGTCTCGGGGGCGCTCAACCTCCAGGTGGGCGTCATTTCCGAGACCGGGCACTACCGCGAACAGAACGAAGACAACTTCTACGTTCCCGGTCGTCATTCGGTCCGGTTCGACCTGCCCTCACAGTCCCATCGTAGCAACGACCTGATGCCGTCTTCGTTCGATTCTTCGAACGTCGTATTCATCGTGGCCGACGGCATGGGGGGACAACAGGCCGGTGAACAAGCCAGCAAGATGGCCGTGGAGTTGATCCCCAAGGCACTCGCCCGCCGCATGAGGCCGACGGAGGTCGATCCTCGCGCGATTCAAGGGGTGATTCGCGATGCCGTGGCCGAAGCCAACCAAGAAATTCTAGGCTGCTCGGGGGCGGTGGCCGAATTCTCGAATATGGGCACCACCGTGGTGCTCGCCCTCTTCCGCAACAATCGTGTCTTCGTCGCGGGGATCGGCGACTCGCGGGCCTACCGCCTTCGCGGAGGCGTGCTCGAGCAAATGACCAAAGATCATTCGCTGGCCGACGCCCTCGGCGAGGCCGGCACGATCAGCAAGGAAGAAATTCCCCATCATAAGTTCAAGAATGTTCTCTACCTGTATCTTGGCAGCAAGGATGCGCGGAGCGGTCCTGAGGACGTGCGAGTTCTTGAGGTCCAGCCCGGCGATCGGTTCCTGCTTGCCAGCGACGGCCTGACGGGGGTCGTCAGTGACAGCGAATTGACGCGAGTGCTTCAAACGTGCGACGATCCCCAACGCGCGGCTCGAGTGCTCGTTGATCAAGCCCTTGCCAACGATTCGAAGGACAACATCACCAGCCTGGTCATCCACGTGGTTGGTGAGGGCGACACGGCGCGATCCTAATCGGCTCGATCCCGTTGCGCAAGGCCGACCGTTCGGTCACGTACGAGGACGTGTTCTGAGTTCGGACCCGTGGCGGCCTAAAACTCCTCAAGGACCGATTTGGCTCGCTCCTTGAGTTTTTGAGATCCTCGATTCGGTCGAAAACCGAGGGAGATTGGTCTCGATCCATGACCGCCAGTCGGATGCGAGTCGGCTCCAGAGGCTCTGGTCATGCCAGACCTTGACGCCTTCTTGGAAAACGTCGCCAGGAGCGGACTCGTCCCTCCCGAGGCCTTGGACCAGGTCCGTTCCGGCCTGAACTTGCCCCCCAACTCCGAAGGGGCCAAGCGTCTTGCGCGCGCCCTGATCCAGAAGGGAAGCCTGACCTCCTATCAGGCCCGAAAAATTCTCGCCGGCGCCACCCGTGGCTTCTTTCTGGGGGGGTATCGGATCCTCCGCCCCCTGGGGGAAGGCGGAATGGGCAAAGTCTTTCTCGCCGCCCACGAAGTCGACGGTCAGCGCGTTGCGATCAAGGTCCTTCCTCCTAAGAAGGCTGCCGAAGAAAAACAGGCCTTGCTCCGCTTTCGTCGCGAGATGGACCTCTCGCGGCGGGCGATCCATCCTAACCTGGCACGAACCCTCGACGTCGGCAACGAGGGGGATGTTCACTTCATGGTCATGGAGTACATCCCGGGAGAAAGTCTCTACCAGGTCGTCAAAGGAGAGGACGGCGGACCGCTGCGCGTCACCGACACCGCCCGGTTCTTCCTCAAGGTGCTCGACGGCCTCGAGGCGGCTCACGCCTCGGGCTTGATCCATCGCGACATCAAGCCCTCCAACATCATGATCACTCCGGACGGTGACGCCCGGATCCTCGACCTCGGCCTGGCTCGGGCCCTGGGAGAAGAGAGCCCGCTGACGCGTCCCAACGTCGTGATCGGCACCCTCGACTACGCCAGCCCGGAACAGCTCGGCAACGCGGCGGAAGCGGATCGCCGCAGTGACCTCTATAGCGTGGGCTGCACGCTTTACTTCACGCTCGCAGGTCGCCCTCCCTTCGATGGCGGTGACGTCGTCAACAAGATCTTCAAGCAGCGCATGGAGGACCCGGAACCACTCGAGCGCGTAGTCAAAGGGGTGCCTGCGGCGTTTGCGGCCATCGTTCGTAAGCTGATGGCCAAAACCCCCAATGACCGCTATCAAACGTGCGCAGAGCTCCGTGCCGACCTGGCCCGGTGGACGGATCCCGAGAAGGTCCGAGCCATCCTCGGCACCGAGGCCGAGACCGCTCGTGCGTTCCACCTGCCCCCCCCGGAACTGCTCGACGACGACCTTCGCGTTCTCAGCGACGAGGACCGAGGGAGTCAAGCCTTCTCGCTCCGAGACCTGGGGGACGCCGAGCCGGCCGTGGCCCCCATGCATCGCCCACCGCCTCCCCCCGTTCCTGCCCTCGTCCTGCTCCCCGGCGAGCGCAAAGAGGCGCCACCGGCCGCCTTACCCGGGCATTCCCGCGCTGGGGATGACTCGAAATGGCTCATCCACTTCATCGCCATCGCAGTCCTCTGCGGCATCCTCGCCGTCATCGCCATTACGCTCATTCGCTAGACGGATTTCTCCCGCACGGCCGCCAGGTCCTTCACGGGCCCGGGATTTGCACACAAATGGGGTTCGCACGCCAGGCGATCGCCTCCATTTCAAGGCCATACCGAGAGGGAATCCGCCCCATGGTGCCAATCCAGAGCTTGAGTGCGACGAATTCCGGCATGTCTCCCCACGGCGTTGTGGTCGAGATCGGCTTGCTGTTGCCAGCAAATCGAGTGAAAGCCCTCGTTGAACTCTCCAAACAACGTCAGGAGAGTGTGGCCCAGATTTTGAGAGGACTCATCGACCGCGCACTCACGGATGCGGAAGGCATCGAGTGTTGAAGCGGCTCTTTTTACAATTTAGGTACATCCGTTTAGATCCTTCTTGCCAAGGGCTGCCATTCTCGGCCAAAATCAAGGCGATGAATCGACAAAGGCGCATCCGAGGATTCGTCTCGATCAATGTCCGTATCTGATGGATTGGACGGCATGCTGCCGCCCGTGGCCGATTGGTTTCGGACCACGTTTGGCGAAGCGACTCCTCCGCAGCGTCGGGGTTGGCCGGCCATTGCGTCAGGGCAGAATACGCTGATCTTTGCCCCTACGGGTTCAGGCAAAACGCTGGCGGCGTTTCTCGCCGCGCTCGACCATCTCTGGCGGCATCCCCGACGTGCCCGGGGAAGCCGGATCCTCTACGTCTCCCCGCTCAAGGCGTTAAACCAAGACGTCTATCGCAATCTTCAGTTGCCGCTCGATGGGATTCTGGCAACCGCCGAAGCGATGGGGACTCCGTTGGCTCCCCTGACGATCGGCATCCGGAGCGGTGACACGCCGGCCGCCGAACGTCGTCAACTCGTCCGGCATCCCCCTGACATCCTCATCACGACGCCCGAATCGCTGCATCTCATGCTTACAAGTCGGGCACGCGAAACGCTGCGCAGCGTCTCGCACGTGATCGTTGACGAAATTCATGCCGTCTGTTCGAACAAACGCGGTGTTTTCCTCGCACTGCTGTTAGAGCGACTCGAGGCGATCAGTACGCACGGATTCGTACGTATCGGCCTTTCCGCCACCCAGCGACCACTCGAGGAGGTCGCTCGCTACCTCGGAGGCTTGCGGTCGATTTCCTCGGCGCCCGGCACGACGCGTTTCGAGCTGAGACCGGTCACCATCGTCGACACGGGTCAGCGCAAGCAGTTGGATCTTCAAGTCCTGGTCCCATTCGAAAGCGCTCGGCCGATGGCGGCGGGTACGATCTGGCCGGCCATCGAGCAGCGGGTGCTTGCCCTCATTCACGAACATCGATCGACCATCGTCTTCGCTAACAACCGACGCGTTGTCGAACGCTTGACCGCGAGGCTAAACGAGGGGGTGGAGCAGGAGGGGACTGTTCCCAACGGTTTTGCACGTTCGCACCATGGATCGCTCAACCTTGAGGAGCGGAGAGGGACCGAGGAGGCGCTCAAACTCGGGGAGCTCAAGGCCGTCGTGGCGACCGCGTCCCTCGAGCTTGGGATCGACATGGGAGCGGTCGATCTGGTCTGCCAGGTCGAGTCGCCGGGCAACGTGTCCCGAGGCCTCCAACGTGTCGGCCGCGCGGGGCACCTGGTGGGCAGGGTCAGCAAGGGGAGGCTAATCGCGAAGACGGCCAGCGATCTGGTCGAATCAGCCGCCCTGGCGCAAGCGATGGTTCGCGGGGAGGTCGAACACCTGCGCGTTCCGTCGGGCTGCCTTGACGTCCTCGCCCAGCAAGTCATCGCCTGTGTGGCCGTCGACCCTTGGGAGGCTCGCAAGCTCTTCGACCTCGTCCGTTGCGCCTATCCTTATCGCAACCTGACCGCCGAGGCTTTCGAAGGGGTCCTGAAAATGGTCTCAGGCCGGTTCCCGACCGAACCGTTTCGCGATCTGCGAGCCCGGGTGAGTTGGGACCGTGTCCATCATCGCTTATTGCCGCTCCCCGGAACCGCTCGCCTTGCGGTAACGGGGGGAGGGACGATCCCCGACACCGGGCAGTTCCCTGTCTATCTCGGCGATGACGGACCGCGCCTCGGGGAATTAGACGAGGAATTTGTTTTCGAGCGACGCGTCGGTGAGACCTTCGTACTGGGTACGGCAACCTGGCGCATCGAGGCGATCGAGCCGCACCGCGTGGTTGTCGCACGCGCCGAGGGGCAATCGGCGATGATGCCTTTTTGGCGCGGCGAGGATGCTCCGCGATCGCCGGAACTGGGCGCGGCTGTAGGGGGCCTCTGCCGACAGATTTCGGAACGCCTCGACGACCCCTCGCTTTTGCCTTGGCTCGAGTCGGAGTGTCGTCTCGAGCCTTCCGCCGCACAATCTCTGCGGGACCACGTCGCACGCCAGATTCGGATCGCCGGGGCCGTCCCCAACGACCGCACCGTGGTGATCGAGACCTTTCGCGACCCGGCCGGGGAGCTTGGAATCGCCGTGCTGACTCCCTTCGGCGGGAAACTGCACCACGCGCTCAAGCTTGCCTTTCAAGCCCGGATCCGTCAGCGCTTCGGGATCACCGTTTCTTGCCTTCACGGCGACGAAGGCGTCTTGATCCGTCTGCCCAAGCTCGAAGAACCGCCGCTCGACCTGTTCCAAGGTCTTACCTCGGAACTCGGTGAAGAACTGATCCGCGAAGAACTTGGTGAGAGCGCTCTGTTTGGGCTTCGGTTCCGCCAAAACGCGGGCAGAGCGTTGCTCATGCCGCGACCCGACCCCGCCAAGCGCACGCCGCTTTGGCTTCAACGACTCCGTGCCAAGGATTTGCTCCAGGTCGTTCGCAAGTTCCCCGATTTCCCCATCGTTGTCGAATCGTATCGAGAGTGCCTCGATGACGACCTCGACATCGCACGCGTGCGAAGCTTTCTGGACGACGTTGCGGCCGGCGAAATCCGCGTGGTGACCCGGCTCGGTGAGATCGCCTCGCCGTTCGTGTCGGACCTGGTCTTTCGATTCACCTCGGAATACATCTACCAGTGGGACGAGCCGAGACGGAGCGACCGGCAGTCGCATGCGAGCGCTATCGACAGTGCACTTTTGGATCCGTTGCTGGAACAGAATTCGCACACTCAGTGGCTCGAACCTGACGCGATCGGCCGTGTCGAGAGCCGTCTTCGAGGTATTGGCCGCCCCCCTCGGAGCCTCGAGGAAATGGCCGAAACGCTGCGCCGACTGGGGGACCTCACGCCGGCGGAACTCGCGGGCCCGATGCTCGGGTTTCTCTCGGAGCTTGAAGAGCAGGGGAGAGCCCTCACGATTACGCTGGCAAAGACGAGCGAACCCTCGCGCTGGATCAGCGCCGAGGAATCCGCCCTCTACCGCAAAGCCTTCGCTCGTAGGCCCGATGAGAAATCACTTGAACAGATTGTCTTGCGTTTCCTCGAAACGCATACGCTGATTGGCCTCGATGACCTGACGGCGCGGTACCCCATCGGCCCCGGTCGGGCAACGGAGCTGCTCGAACGCTGGGAAGCGTCGGGGCGGCTCGTGCGCCTCGAATCGACCTCGGACCTCGATGTCGATCGTTGGGCAGACCAGCGCAACCTGGATGAGGTCCGTCGGCTTTCGATCGCGATGAGACGGCGAGAGAGTGTTGCCGTCCGGCCCGAGGTTTTCGCCGAATTCGTCGCTCGCCGTCAGCATGTCCACCCGAGCACGCGCTGGGAGGGAAGTGCCGCGCTGGGCTTGGTGCTCGAGCAGCTTCAGGGGTTCGCGGCCCCCGCCGATCTTTGGGAGTCGGAAATCTTGCCGAGGAGAGTCGGCGACTACCGGCCGTCCTGGCTCGACGAAGCTCTCTCAGGCGAAGAATGGACCTGGCGAGCGAAGGACGAGGGAAAAGGTGGACCCCGCGTCGCTTTCGTCCTGCGCGAATTTCCGGGGACATGGCCGGTCCTGAGCGAGAGGCCCGAGTGGAACGAGACTGAGCAACGGGTGCTCGGATATTTGAAGGAACGAGGGGCGAGCTTCGCTGTGGACGTGGCCAGGAGTCTGGGGCTCGAGCCGAGTCAGACCAGGGCTGCACTGACCCGTCTCGTCCATTTTGGTTTGGCCACGAACGATCGACTCGACCCGCTTCGACCGGGCGGGAATGCGATGAGCGAGGCCTTGGCCCGCGCGTCGGCCCCCTCACCGGCCGCTTCGTTTCGGCTCAGACGCGCCATGCCGCGACGCGCGAGTTCCAATCGTCCCGAGGGGCGATGGTCGCTTCTGGCCGCCGACTTGGTGGATGAAGAAACCTCGATCCTGGCCTGGGCCTCGGTGCTGCTCGAACGCTTCGGCGTTTTGACGCGAGAAACGGCCGGTCTCGACCCCTGGGCTCCCGCCTGGCGCGATCTCGCTCCGAAGCTCGATCGGGCCGAGCTGCGTGGTGAGTTGCGTCGCGGTTACTTCGTGGAAGGACTTTCAGGCGTTCAGTACGCGACGGCCGAAGCCGCGGAAGAGCTGGCTCGGCTCGCCGGCACTCAGGAGCCGAGCGGAGCGATGTTCCTCATCTCGACTCTCGATCCGGCCAACCTTTATGGTGCGGGGGCGGTGCTCGACATTGAGCTGCTCGAAGGGGGCACGGCACGGCTGCCTCGCTCGGCCGCAAACTTTCTGGTCTTGTCGGCGGGCCGTCCGGTCCTGATCATCGAGGCGTTCGGCAAGCGCCTGACCGGTCTGGCCTCGGCCTCGGAGGAGGAGTTGAGCCAGGCCCTGTCGCTGCTGCCGACGTTGGCCGGGCCGACTCGACGAGTTCTCAAGGTCGAAACGTATAACACGGTGGCCACGCTCGCCAGTCCCGCCGCTCCTTGGCTTGCCAACCTCGGATTTGTTCGCGACTATCCTGGTATGACTTACTACGCTGGGTGGTAGAATTCCCTGACTTGTTGGTTCCGAGACCGGCCTCGTCTTCGCGACGTAGGGACTGCCCCATGACTGACACAACTGCGAACGTCCCCTTCACGGCGGAACCCGAGTACGACTGCCTGGTGATCAGCGACCTTCACCTTGGCAGTGACGTATGTCAGGCGAAACTGCTTGAAGAGTTCCTGGAGTGGGCCGTCCACCATACCCGAGAGCTGGTGATCAACGGCGACATCTTCGACGACCTCAACTTCAAGCGGCTCACCAAACGCCATTTTGCTTGCCTGAAGATCATTCGAAGAAACTCCGACCGAGACGACTTTCGACTCGTCTGGGTCCGAGGCAACCACGATGGCCCCGCCGATATCGTCAGCCATATCGTCGGCGTTGACATCCTGGACGAGTACGTCTATCACAACCGGGACGTCGACCTGCTGATCCTGCATGGTGATCAGTTCGATACGTTCATTACCCACTACCGTTGGCTCACGGCCCTTGGCTGCGGCATTTTCTACTACATTCAGAAGTGGATGCCTCACCGCGCCTCGCGCTGGATTCGACGAATCTCGAAGCGCTGGCAGCGTAACAGTCAACTCATCGAGCGACGGGCCACGGACTATGCGCGGTCGAAAGGCTACCGCCACGTCACCTGCGGCCACACGCATTTGCCGCTCGTCGCCGACGTTGAGGGGGTTCAGTACCTCAATAGCGGGACGTGGACGGAGCATCCGCCCTGTCCATTCGTCGTCGTCGCCGGGAAAGACGTGCGCCTCGAATGGTGGCCGCTCAAGTCCTCGGAGGCGGAACAGCCCACTCAGGAGTCGACCGCCCCTCAACTCCCCGCACTCGGCTGACGCCGAACCCCGGTGGGAGTGAACGTCTACCCAATTCTCGATCGGCTATGCTAAAGTCGGTCCCGACCGAGGGCTACCGGTCGTTCGTTCTTTACGAACGACCGTGCCGTTCCTCCTGTTATCGAAGGTTTCCGAAGGAGATTCCGAACATGCCGCAGAGACGACGATTGGCCAACGCGATTCTTGGCTTTGCGACGATCTTGGGACTCTGCACCCTTGCCATGACCAGTGCTCTGGCCGCTGACGACGCGCACCCCGAAGTCGTGCTCGACACGACGATGGGACCGATCACCGTCCAACTCGACCCGGCCCGCGCTCCGATCACCGTCGCCAACTTTCTGAAGTACGTGGATGAAGGCTTTTACAACAACACGATTTTTCACCGGGTGATCCCCGGCTTCATGATTCAGGGAGGCGGGCTCACGGCCGACATGCAGGAAAAGCCGACGCACGAGCCCATCAAGAACGAATCGGGAAACGGCCTGAGCAACAAGCGCGGGACGATCGCGATGGCGCGAAAGCCTGATCCTGACTCGGCGACGGCCCAGTTCTTCATCAACCACGTCGATAATGCAAACCTTGACACCTATGGCGGCGGCTACACCGTCTTCGGCAAGGTCGTTTCGGGAATGGAAACGGTTGACGCCATTGCCAAGGTTGCGACTGGGAATAAGGCGGCGCAGGAAAACGTTCCCCTCAAGCCGATCCTAATCAAGAGCGCGAAGCGGAAAGCCAAGTCCTGAAGAACTTTTGGGCAGAAGAGAGGCATTGTCCCCCCCCCTTGACCCATCTTGCGAGGCGTTCTAAGATGGGCGAGTCTGGGGAGTCCCTGGGTAACCGGCCCGAAGCCTTTCGTCCTGCCAGTTGCCGCGGGCAAATCGAATTCATTAAGGAGTCCTCGAATGGCTCACGTCGTCGCCGAGCCCTGCTTCGACTGCAAGTACACCGACTGCGTCGTCGTCTGTCCGGTCGATTGTTTCTATGAAGGGGCGCAGATGTTATACATCCACCCCGAAGAGTGCATCGACTGCGAGGCGTGCGTACCTGAGTGCCCCGTCGAAGCGATCTTTCACGAGGACAACCTTCCGGACGACTGGAAGGAGTTCACGAGCTTGAACGCCGAAGAAGCCCCTAAGTGCCCCGTCATCACTGAAAAGAAGACGGCCCTCGAAGGGGAATCGTGCACTCCCGCTAAGAAGTGAAGCGCGTGCGGACGGAAGGATCTCGCCAAAGACATGCAGTTCGTCGAGCTGACCCCAGTTGGTGACAACTGGGGTCTCTTTTTGCGCCTTGGTTCGAGTGGACTTCATTCCTTTGCTGGCTCACCGATCCTCTTTCGGAGGGCAGGCCTTGGTTGAGTGGGCACCGCCCACCAATCCTTTTGCATCGCCCCTTCGGCGGGTGGCCGGGGAAGGAGCGCAGCGACGCCCCGGGGACGAGCCTAGGCCGATCCCCGGGGCCTCGAAGATTCGTCCTCGGCCACACAAACAACGTGTCTTGATATCGGTGTTTGCTTTCCGGATGGTCTCTTACTTCATCTCATCGCTCGAGATCGTCTCCTGGCCGTTGCGGGTCATCATTTTGACAAGCACATTTTTGTTGATTTGGTTCGTCACGGTCGACAAGCTGCCATCGCACTTGACGAAATTGACGATCCCGGGGTGCTTGCTCATCCAGTAATTGTACGAGTTGGAGGTACCATTACCGCTTGCGTTCTGAACCGTGAACGGTTTATTGAGCGTCTTGAGCGTGTTGGTCTGGACCGCGCTACTCATCGAATCGGCCCAGACGCCGACGAGGGCTTCGCCGAATAAGACCGTCATCGACGTACCGTCGGTAATATCCGCCATGTTGGTCTGAGAGTTCCGATAGGTGACTCCATTATCCCAGATGGGCTGAGTCGTAATGGGAACAGGGGGAGTGACGGATGTATCCAACTGGAACCCGGCGCCCATATTGCCGCGATAGTCGATGGGGCCCCATTTCACCTGCTTTAGCGTGGGGGTCGTGGCACCGTTCAGGGTGATAGAGGTCGAGGCCGTCGTGGCTCGACGGTTTGAAGGACAAACGAATCCGTCCACGGTCCGAAGTACCGAGGTCGAGTTGTCTGGCATCGTGGTGGCCAGTGTGAAATTGATCTCGTTGTAAAGGTTGATCTGCTCGAGTTTCAGCAGAAGCGTAGGCAAACCGTTCCAGTAGGATGAATCGAACGGATAGGGATAGAAAGGGTTGTTGGTCGCCGGATTGATGGCCGCTGGGTCATTCGCGTCATAGGGCGCACAGCAGAACCAACCCGAAGGGAACGAGCTAAAGGCGTCGTGATATTCCTGGGCAGCGAGGCCGAGCTGCTTGAGGTTGTTCTGGCACTTGGTTCGATTGGCCGCTTCGCGGGCTTGCTGAACGGCGGGCATGATCAGGGCGACCAGCACGCCGATGATCGCGATCACGACCAGGAGCTCAATGAGCGTGAAACCGGCTCTCCACCGACCTCGTCCCATATTACGGCGCATGGGTCTTCCCTCAGACAGACGTAATGACCGAGTCCAGACAATCAAAGCTGTGCTTCAGATGAGGATAGCTTAACTCGCGTTGCAACGCCATCCACTCTCTCAACAATTCTTGGACTAAGGACTCTCAAAGGGTTGGTCACTCCACTTGACTGATGAGAGGAGTCATCGGAGTTCGACGGACCAATAAGCGTTGTCCAAGAACGTCTTCCAGCTCTGATATTTCCGATGCGACAGTTTGAGGCTGAGTGAGGGGCTGGTCTTGGGCTGAATCGGTTCTTTGATGAGGCGCATGCCCGCCTCCCAAGGGGTTCTCCCTCCTTTGCGGACGTTACATCTCAGGCAGGCGCAGACGATATTCTCCCAGGTCGCCTGGCCACCTCGACTTCGGGGCAAGACGTGATCGAGGCTGAGTTCGTTGGTGGCGAAGCGTTTGCCGCAATATTGGCAACGGTTTCCGTCGCGGGCGAAGATGTTTCGCCGGTTGAATTTCACCTTTTGACGAGGCTGCCGGTCATAGGTCAGAAGCCGGATCACCCGGGGCACCTGGATCTCGAAGTGGACGGTGCGGATGAACTCGTCGTCAGGATGTTTGAAGCTGGCGCGGGCCTCGGAGACCTCGCGCCAGCTTTGGAAGTCGTAGGAAAGATAGCGACCGTCATCGAGGGTGATGACTTCGGCCAAGTCCTTGAACAAAAGACAAAACGCCCTACGGACCGAGATGACGTGCACGGCCATGTAGAACTTATTGAGGACGAGGACGCTGGCGTCGAGGGCGTGGCTGGCGCCGAGACTCATGGGCGGGTCTCTCCTCCGAAGCGGGCAAACGGGACCAAGGGCAGTCACAAAGGCAACGGGGCTGATCAACTCGAGCGATCGAGCGATGTTTCCGGCCGATGCCGCCCTTTGGCCCGATTCCCCTATTCGAGGGCCTCGCGGACGGCACGGCCAACTTCGGCCGTGGTCGCTCTACCTCCTAGGTCTGGAGTTTTCGGGGCACCCGCCGCTAAGACACGAGCGGCGGCGCGACGTATGCGTTCAGCGACCGAAGTCGCTTGTAAGTGGTCGAGGAGCATGGCAACCGAGAGGATCGCCGCAATCGGATTGGCGATTCCCTTGCCGGCAATATCGGGAGCCGAACCGTGTACGGGCTCGAACATGCTGGGAGCCGAGCGCGTCGGATTGAGGTTCCCGGAAGCGGCCAAGCCCATTCCCCCCTGAAGTACCGCACCCAAGTCGGTGATGATGTCGCCAAACATGTTCGTCGTGGCGATCACATCGAAACGTTCGGGGCTGACGACCATTCGCATGCAACAGGCATCCACATGCTGATAGTCGCTCTTGATTTCCGGATAGTCACGAGAAACTTCTGTGAAGGCTCGCATCCAGAGGTCGTGGGCGAACGTCAAGACATTGGTCTTGGCCACCAGCGTCACCTGGCCGACCAGTCCCCGGCCGCGTTCCTCCGTGCTCAAACCGGGAAAGGGGCACTGACTGCCCCGCTGGCGAGCCAGATCGAACGCGAACCGCAAGCATCGCTCCACACCGGCGCGGGTGTTGATCGACGTCTGGATCGCTACCTCTTCGGCCGTTCCCTTGCGGGTGAATCCGCCGGCTCCGACGTAGAGGTCTTCGTTGTTCTCACGGACGACGACCATGTCGATCTCTTTGGGCCCTTTCCCCTTGATCAGTGTTTCCACACCGGGATAGAGCCGGACCGGACGAAGGTTGACGTACTGGTGGAACTCGAACCGGAGCCGCAGCAAGATTCCCTTCTCGAGAATGCCGGGAGCCACTCCCGGGTGGCCGACAGCGCCTAGCAAGATGGCATCGCATTGTTTGAGATCGGTGACGATCTGGTCGGGGAGGATCTCCCCCGTCTTCAGGTACCGTTCGCCCCCGAGATCAAACGGGATGGTCTCATAGCGAAACCCTTCGGGTTGGGCCGCGTCGCCGAGCACGGCGAGTGCCTCGCGCACAACCTCAGGACCCACGCCGTCTCCCGCAATTACGCCGATCTTGAACAATGCCGCCTCCGCCACCAAATTCATCTGACAGAACAAATCGGGGGGCGAACCGGTCACCCCGCGGGCCCGATACGCCTCTATCTCGCGACTTTTACTCTAACCGCCGCAAGCGAGGTACACAAGCGTCACGAGCTTGCGACCGCTCGCGTAGGTTGTTTGTCTTACCGCTCACCTGAAAGTAGGTGCCCGAAAGTAGTAGGTGCCCGAAAGCCTGGGATGCTGTTCAAGGTTTGAGGGAGAAATGCGTTGACAACACGGCTACTACTCTCATAATTGTTTAGCAAGACCTCAACTTGCGGCACTCCGGGCCTCCTTTCTTTCCGGTCGCCTGTCGCACCCGTTCGCACCATCACATTAACCTGTTCGAGGCGATCGATTCATTCCGCCCGCGTTGCGCGGTACCTAGGGAGCCGGCCCCATGGCCACGACGACCGAAAGTAATCCCCCGGCGAAGGATTCGAAAGGCCTTTCGAGCCTCAACGAGTTCAATCTCGAAAAGTCGATCCTTCGCCGTGGGCTTGCCACTGCTGCGGAAATCGACGCCTGCAAGGCTCATAAAGCTAAGCTCGCCTCCAAGGACGAGAGCAAGGGCCTCCTCGAGATCATGGTCGAGGCCAGGGTCTTGACCAAGAGCCAATCGGTGCGACTACTTAAGGAAGTCGGCGAGGCGAATCGTAAGTTCGAGATTCCCGGTTACCAAGTCATCGAAAAACTCGGCAAAGGCTCCATGGGGGTCGTCTACAAGGCCCGCCAGACAAGTGTCGATCGCATTGTGGCGGTGAAGATTCTGCTCGATGCCTTGGCCCAGAATAAAGAGTTCATCAAGCGGTTCGACCGTGAGGCCAAGATCGCGGCCAAGCTTTCGCACAATAACGTTGTGAACGCGATCGACGCCGGTGAGGTCAACGGACTCCATTACTTCGTCATGGAGTACGTCGAGGGCTCCACGATCAAGGATACGCTCGACAAGAACGAGATCTTTGAAGAGAAGATGGCCTTGCGCATCGTCATGGCTGTCGCCGAAGCCCTGGCGCATGCCCACCAGCGCGGCCTCATCCACCGCGACATCAAGCCCGAGAATGTCATCCTCACCAAGGACGGCAACGTTAAACTCGCCGACCTCGGGTTGGCCCGTCTCACGGCGGATGAGAAGTGGGCGATGTCCGAAGCCGGGATGGCCATCGGCACTCCCTATTACATCAGCCCCGAACAGGTGCGCGGTCAAGTTGACGTCGACATCCGGGCCGACATCTATAGCCTGGGGGCTACGCTCTACCACATGGTGACCGGCCAAGTCCCCTACGGTGGTGATACCGCTCAAGACGTGATGCGCAAGCACGTCGACAAGAATGCCCCCTTCATTCCGCCCGATCACCTCAATACCAAACTTTCGAGCGGGCTGGGGGTCGTCGTCGAAACGATGATGGCCAAGAACCGCGAGAATCGCTACCGGAACCCCGAGGACCTGATCCTCGACCTGAAGTGCCTCCTCCAGGGTGAGAGTCCGATGATCGCCGGCCAGAAGCCGGATGATCTCGCCACGCTGGCCGAAGGGGACGTCGAGGATGGCACGCGAGGCATCAGCGAAGCTCAGTTGATCGAAGTCGCCAGCTACGTCAACAGCCGGCAGAGCGTCATCGTGGCGCTCGCCGCAATCCTGGCGCTTTCGGTGATCACGAACGTCGTTGTGCTGGCGACACGCTGATCGCGTCCCGATCGCGGGCAGTAATCAACTCATCAATCGATGAGTTGCTATCGCTCGCTCTTTCGTCGTGAGAGAAGCGGGGAAGGTCGACCTTCGAGCGAGAGAAGGGGGAGCGACCTGCCGCTGCGCACACCGGTGAGTACCGATTCAGACCGCGGCCGATCTCGAGGATCGACCGCACCTGGTACCGCACCGCTTAGTTCTTGCTGAAGTCGAAGGAGCGGAGGAATTCTTTGCCCAACGGGTCCTTGATGAATTTGAGGTGACACGCGGGGCAAAGGTCGAATCGGAACCCTTTACGAAGGGGAGTGGCGACCTCCTCGTTACCGAGGCTTTCGTCGCGCTGTAGGATCTGCGACACCGCCTCCATGGGGTCCTCGTCCAGGTCGTCCTCCGTGATCTCATTGGGGTCGAAGCCGGGGAAAGCCTCGATTTTGACCACGTAGCGGGGATCGCCGCAGGCGGTCAGGTCCTTGCCGCAGAGATCACACGTGAAGTGGACCATCAGCGTCTTATCCCTCAGTGTTAGGCCGATGAAGATGACAAAACCGATTTTAACTCGGTGGCTTGGGTCCGTCCAAGCCCTCTAACGATAATTCGAGTAGATCGGAACGGGCTCGGGGCAGTCAAGGTGAAAACCACGAGAGAAAAGCCGAAAATCGAAGCTATGAGCGCGCACCATACCTCTACTGGCTCGTATTGCAACACGAGTCGATGTGTTCCCGGCGGGACCCTCATCGCGAGAAACGCTTGGCGATAAGGCTCGACCCGCAGAGGTTGGCCGTCGAGCTTGGCTCGCCACGAGGAATCAAAGGTCTCTCGCACGATGATTTTTTGGTAATCTCGGGAATTTGTATCAAGAAATACCACGTTGCCATCACGTCTTACTTTGAAGAGATTCTCACCGGCATCGGTGCCGACCCAGGGCGCGCCAGGCAACAGAGCTACCCAAACTGCGCCGACGCGATAAACGTCCTGGAACGTCGAAGGCGGTGGCGGCGTTGCCGCAACGATCGCCGAGACCCCGGCTTCCTTCAAACGCTCCTGAGACCGGATCACACTCTCCCAGGTGATCGTGCGCCGACTGTCTCGTCTTGTATCGCCTCCTTCATATAAAGAGGCGAACCAATCCAGATTACGGGTGAGTTCGATAGAATCGTAATTGCGGATATCATGAAGACCATAGCGCATCAAGCTGTTGGGCGGGAGTTCTTCACCAATTCCCAAGACGCGCGACGAGGCCGGAACGTGAGCGTGGAGAAAACTCACGAGCGGACTCGGGACGCGATCGTCGGCTCGCTCAATCGCCGGATTGAGGCCGAAGCCAAAGCCCAAGAGGTCGACCATGGTCAGGGCGAGCAGGGTGGCGCGTACGGCCGAAGTCGGCACGCGGTCGCGGCGCCAAAGCTCCGCGAGCGCCGCGAGAGCGAGCAGATGACCGGCCGCCAATCCGAGATAACGAGGGTAGAACCTCAGCGTGAGGTCGACCTGATGCTCCGCACGGCGTCGAGAGTCCGTCAGATCGGTCCCTGGCATCTCCGCCGCGACCTGTCGGTAATGGGCTTCGGCGCGTTGGCGGAGTCTCGTCTCGAGTCGGCCCACGCCAAGGGCGCCCGCGATCAGGACAAGGGATCCCGCGATCCAGAGCCAAGTCGGCGGGCGATAACTTCGTCGTAAGGCTGCCAGGTGGTCCAGCCCAATCCCCGCAAGCATGATCAGAGCGAAGGCCACCCAGAGCGTGAGACGGCGATTGTCGGTCACCCTCAAAACGGGAAGCGCACGCAGCAGATTGTCGACCGGAGGCAGGCCCAAAGCTCCCAGGGCCCCCACCAGTCCGAGGATGGCGAGAAATCGGACCTTCGGTGATCGGTGGCGAGCCGACCAGCCCAAGGGGGCCAGCCAGAGCAGCGTCGCCAACCCTGCGAAGCCTCCCGCCGATTCGTTGAGGTTGTAGACCCCGAACGCTCGATTCAAGTGGGGATGTCCGCGCCGCTGACTCCCGAAGAGGTAAGGGAAGGCCGTGCACGCCGCGCTGAGAACATGGGGCCGCGTGAATTCCCAAGGGGATTGTCGAACACGTTCCCGGTCTTCCCAAACGGGGCTCTTGGCCAGATAGAAAGCGAGGGGCACGATCTCCACGGCGGCAATGGTGAGCCCCAGCGATATTCCCACCCCCCAAACGGCGATTCGCCGCCAGGCGATCGTGGAAACGGAGCCGGAGCAACAGCGCCCGAGTGTGTAGAGCCCGACTCCGAGGAGCACATGGGCGCTCGTCTGCACGTGCCCTCCCAGCAAGACGAGCGCGGTTGCGAGAGCCAGGGCTCCCAGCGACCTGGGGGATGGCTGCTCCAGGACCCGATCGCTTGCGAGGAACAACCAGGGCATCCAGATGGCCACATTCGTCACTGGGAAGAGGAGCCAAACGACCAGGAAACCACAAAGCGGGAAGGTGAGGCCGCAGAACCAGCGTCCCCAGGCTCCCAAGCCCCAGGCACGTGCCAGCAGAAACATCCCGAAGCCCGCCGTCCACAGTCGGGCGGCGGCCATCCAGGCATAGGCCTCGGGAAGCCGCCCTAGGTAGGCGATGGCGTGAAACGGGTCGAAGACCGCGCTTTGACCGTTGGCCAGATGAGGAGTGCCGCAACCACTCCACTCGTTCCAAAGCGGCAGGTGGCCGCGCCTGATCATGGCTCGATTGAATTCGAGCCACGGTTGAAACTGGAGCACCGGGTCCATCAGGAGCCGGTTCGCCGGCTCGTAGGAGGGTTCTCGAGCATCGCGGAAGCTGGCCGAGACCCGGAGCACATCGGCAGGGCTGAGCACCTTGCCGCCGAAAAGCGACTCGGCGAAGAAGCCGGCAACCAACACGCCTAGCGTAGCGGCAAAGGCCAGGAGTTCGCGGCGCGGCGACATTGGAGCAATGCCTCCTTGCATCGCTATCACGAGTGGCTCACCCACGAAGCAGGTTCAAACGGTGATAGCCGATCTTACGATTTCTCACAACCCGAGGTCCCTTGATTCTGTGGCACTTGTCCCCTCAGGTTGCCGTGGCAGGTCCCAGACCATCACGGTCTTGTCCATGCTCGCCGAAGCCAAGCGATTGCCGTCGGGGCTGAAGGCGACTCCCCGGACTCGATCCGAGTGGCCGCGAAGCGTCAGCAGGAACCGGCCGGTTTCCGCATCCCAGATTTTCGACTTGGCCCAGTGGGCGGTCGCCAGTCGCCCTCCGTCCGGGCTGTACGCGACGCTCCAGGCTTCGTTGGCGTCTCGTTCCACAACCGCGAACTCGGCGCCTTTGGCAAGGTTCCAAATGCCCACGGTCCGGTCGTAAGTCGACCGAGCGATGCGGGTGCCGTCGGGGCTGAATGCCACGGCAACCGATCGGCCGCAGCGACCAAGCGTTCCCTGGAGTGAAAGAGTCTGAATGAGTTGTCCTGTGAGCGCGTTCCACGTTTTGACGACCGCCTCGCCTCCGACTGTGACGAGACGCGCTCCGTCGTGGCTGAAGACGGATCCCCAGGCGCCAAAACGATGCCCGCGAAGGGCGTGGAGTTCACGGCCGCTGGTGATGTCCCAGAGCCAGACCCCGCCGCAGTGCCCTTCATGAGCCGAAGCGAGTCGCAGGCCGTCGGGACTGAACGCCAGGTTCACAACGCAGCCGCGATCGCGTGCCGCCGTGAGGGTATTCAAGCTCACGCCGGTTCGAACGTCCCAAACTTGAATCACCCCGTTCTCAGCCGCCGAGGCCAGGCGTAAGTCGTCAGGATGAAATGCCAATCCGCCGACCGGGGCATCGTGGGCCAAGAATGAGCAGACCTTCTGTCCCGAATCTACCAGGATCAATTGCCCGCAACGATGCCGAATCCGTGGACGACCGGTACAGCCTTCGGGAGCGGTTCTCCGCTGAATGCAGTGACCTTCGCAGGTGCGCCGTTTTCGGCCAACCGAACCTCTGGTCTCCAGACGATCTCGGACGGCTCGAGCAACACGCTCATGATGAGCGAGGTGATCATCGGTATCCCCGGTTCATCGGGGGCGAGCAGCAGCGGTGTGTACGGCGATCATCGTGGTGACATCTACAATGATGACTACAATTGTGCGATGTTCATGGCCTACACCGCGCCCAACGCCACGATCCCCGATCAGATGGGCTACACGAACTTCTGCCAATATCCCAATGGGACGAACCCACCGTGCAATGCGAATACTCCGGTCTACAACGCGGCACGGAGCTGGCACTCGGGCGGAGTCAACGCGCTCTATTGCGACGGCAGCGTCAAATTCGCAAAGAGCTCGGTCAACGTCCTCACCTGGCGTGCGCTTGGCACAACCCAGGGAGGTGAGGTCATTTCGTCCGACCAATATTGAAAAAAGGTCGACAGGCTGATCCGAAGTCGAGTCAACCTCGCTCTTGGATTCGCGACACAGAAGGGGAGACCGGCTTCCTTGGAAACTCGGAGCCGGTCTCTATTTCTATCCGGTGGGATGAGCTAACTGACCCGGCAGACGAAGCACTTGAGGTATTCCGTCTCGAGGCAAGAGGCCAGGACCGGGTGGTCCGGTGCCTGTCCGCGTTGCTCGAGGATCTGAATCGGACGCCCGGACTGTTCGGCCACCTGACCGATGACGTCGGCGAAGAGAGCACGGTCGACCAGGCCGGAGCACGAGCAGGTCACGAGAACTCCGTCCGGCTCGAGCACATCGAGCGCGGCTCGGTTGAGTCGCAGGTACCCCTTCAGCGCGTCTTCGACCCCGCGAGGGTTACGGGCGAACTTGGGAGGGTCGCAGATCACAACGCCGAAGCGTCTTCCCTCGCTCCGGAGGGCCTCGAGCTTCGTGAAGATGTCGCCGGATTCGAAGGTGGCCCCGCTCACCTGATTGATCGTTGCGTGATGGCGCGCGACCTCGACGGCCGTGGACGAGCTATCGATTCCGAGTACCGAAGCCGCGCCGCCATGTTTGAGCGCGTTGAGGGTAAAACCACCGGTGTAGCAACACAGATCGAGAACATTCTTGCCGCAACAGTAAGCAGCCACCGCGCGTCGATTTTCGCGCTGATCGAGATAGAAGCCGGTTTTTTGACCCCCCTGGAGATCGACCCAGTAGGAAACGCCGTTTTCATTGATTTCGACGGGGGCCGCCGGAGCGGTTCCCCAAAGGACTTCCCCTTGCGCCGGGATCCCTTCCTGCTCGGCCGTGACGCGCTCGGGTCTCGCGAGGATCCCTTCGATGCCTGGGAGCTTCGCCAACTCCGAGATCATGATCGAACGGCGCGAGTAGAGGGCCAGGCTGGTGAACTGGGCGACAAGCCAGCGATCGTAGCGGTCGACGGTCAACCCCGAGAGGCCATCGGCCTCGCTGGCGATGACTCGATAGGCCGATCCCGGGCCTCCCAAGCCAAGCAGGTCGTGACGAAGCCGCACCGCGGACGCAATCGAGGACGCCCAGTACGCGTCGTCCAGCGCGCCGCCATCCCAGCGGTAGAGCCGAACGCGAATGGCGCTCTTGGGATTGTGGATCCCCCGGCCGATGAACTGCCCCTCGTGGCTAACGACTTCGACCTCGCTCCCGGGCTCCGGCTCACCTTGGACCCGGCCGATCGAGGTGACGAAAACCCAGGGGTGCCGCGCGAAGAACGGACGGGCACGTCTTGGCTTGATGATGACTCGAGGTAGAGCGGTCATGAGCGGAGAATCCTTGAGGCAATACGACGACCCTGAGGCTCGGCGGTCGAGGGGAGCCCTCGCCCGGCACGACCCTATCGATTTCATGACCGACGGATCCGCTGAAGGAAGTTGGAGGACGGCTTCTGGAGTCTCTCGCTTCGACTGGGATAGGAACCGACCTTCGGCATCCCGAGAGCGAGCGGAGTCGTTACTTGTCGAGTTCCGGTGCCCGGCTTTCAGCCTCGAATTCGGCCAGATAGGCCAGCGTTCGATCCAATTGATTCTTCAAGTGGCGAACCCGGAGCAGACTTCTGATGCGACAGAGAAGCTCGACCTTGTTCACGGGCTTCGTCAAGAAATCATCGGTCCCGGCCTGCACCCCACGCTCAAAGTCGGCGGGTTCGTTCAGCGCCGTGATCATGAGGATCAAGAGGTCTTTGGTCGCGGGATTGGAACGAAGCTTACGACAGACCTCGAATCCCGAGAGCCGAGGCATCATTACGTCGAGGAGAAGCAGGTCGGGGACGAACTCCTCGACGACCCGGAGTGTCTCCTCGCCGTCGAACGCCGTGCGCAACTCGCAGTCGACATTGCTCAGGTAGGCCTCGAGAAGCTCGACGTTCTGGAGATTGTCGTCGGCGATCAGGATTTTCGGGGAGCCTTTCGGAAGATCCAAGGCAAGGGTCTCCAGGGAACATCAATCCGCCGCGCCCGAAATCCCCGAGCTTTGATTTTGAGCGGAATTCGCGGGAAGGGGAGTGACCTCCGCCTCGTGGCGGCAGTGCTTTACGAAGGATTCTAACCGGATTTGGGTCACGCCGGAACCGGAATTGTCGTAATCTACTTAGACGCCGTGTCACACATGCATGCACTAATATGACGTCTGTCGCTTGCCCCGGTTGGGCCGTGTGGTAGAATACCAAGAACGCGTTGCCTTGCCTGAGAGAACGGCTCTCTTAAGTAACGCGACACGTGCCCTCCCGATCCCGAGGAGGCTCGTCCGTGCCGTTGCGTGAGATCGACCGCCAGTTGATTGACCGCTGCCTGAGGAAGGAACCCGGCGCGTGGAATGACTTTGTCGATCGCTACATGGGATTGATTTACCACGTGATTCATCACGTGTCCCATGCCCGGAGTATTGCCCTCACGTCGCCTGATATCGAAGACATCGCCGCGGAAATTTTCCTGGGGATCGTCGACGAAGATTATGGCGTCCTTCGTCGTTTCAAGGGAGGGAGCTCGCTCCCCACGTATTTGACCGTCGTTGCCCGGCGCATCTGCGTCAAGGAAGTGATCAAGAGGCATCGCGAGGCCGAACTCGGTCATATGCAGGCTCATCGGGCCATCCTGGCTGATGAGGATCGATCCGGCGAAGCCGAGGCGATCGCATCTGCCGAGGAAGTCGAGCGCATGCTTGAGAACCTTCCCGAGCGCGAGGCGCAAGTGGTCCGCCTCTACCATTTAAAGTATTTGAACTATCGTCAGATCGGCAAACAACTCGGGATTCCCGAAAATTCGGTCGGCCCGATCTTGGCGAACGCTCGAAAACGCTTGCGTCGCACGGCAGAACAACGGGCGGGCTGAGAGCTTTTGCACTCATCCGCCCGCTTTTTTTTTGTTTGTGGAGTCCGCTCCAGCTTGTCCGGTCGGTGTCGAAGCTACTGCTCGATATAGGGGGAGGCAGCCTCGATCCAACCTGAGGGTCGCGTCGGCTTTGCGAACTGGATTTCGGGGGCCTGGGGAATCGCCGGTCCCACGAGATCTCCCATCCTGTTTGAGGGCAGTGAAGCCGTCACCGCCTCAGGATCGACCTCGTTCCGCCTCGAACTCTGACCATCCGTGACTTCCGATTCAGGCGAGCCCAACTGGACACCGCGCGCCGGCGGTGGTAGGGACTCGCGGATCGTCGTCCCGCCGTTGCTACCACTCAGCCTCGGATTCATCCCCGCCGCCAGGTTAATGCGCTGGAACCCCTTGTGCGGGCTCTCGGCGAAGAGCACATCCCGAGCGGAATCTTTGAACTCCGGATTGACCTCCAACGAGCGGGGGATGCTGACTTGCATCGCCATCCGTTCCCTCACCCACTCGATGTTGATCCTCTCGGGCAGGATCACCGTCTCCTGCTGTCCCTCTTCTCCGTCGGCGAGAGCGACTTCCTGGTATCGCTCGATCACGGCTCTGGCCAAGAGGTCCATCTTCTGAGAATAGAGCCGATGTTCACGGATCTGCTGCGACGACTCCAGGAGGATCGTCTTCCGAATCACCACTTCGTTGCCGTTCTTCGAAGGGCGGTGAGTTAAGACGATCGTGCCCGGCTCTGTGCCTCGAGTGACCGAGATTTCCTTGGCTTCGTCGGGTGGGATGACGCGCAGGCCGAGAGCCTCGATGATCCAGTCCGGTTGCAGCGTGGCCACAAGGGGCGTTGAACCGGACTCGTCGTAGTTGCAGTAATACGACTTGTGATCCGGGTCGAATCGGGTCCAGAACCAGAACTTCTGATCATTGGACCCGATTTCGGCGACTTCTCCCTTGTAGGGCGAGGACAACTGGAGATTGAAGTTCCTCGGTCGTTCCATCGCTAACCGCCCATCCACGCCGTATTTCTTGTGGTCGGCTGTGACGGTCAGTGCTAAAGAGTTCGCTCGCAAACTGGAGATCCGCGAGGCATTGCGATTATTTTCCTGGATGATCTTAGCAACGTCGACCGTGGGGGTCGCCAAAGGAGGCTCGCGTCGCGTCATAGTGTCGACTCCCGCCGTCCGGCAGCCGGGGGCGGCGACGACCGCGAGGATGATCAACGAGCCTAACCGAGCTAACCTCATGACAGATCTCCCCGGTCGGACGAACGACCGGCGCGACGTCGAGTTCATTTCTTAGAGGACGGTGGTTGCGGATCGGAGGAGCGGAGATGCGACAGGAGCGCGCACCATAATCCAATCGCTCCGATCCGACAAGCTCGATCTCGCAAATGTGAGACCGTCACTCTTCCAACATCGACCGCCGGTCGCCTCAACCCTTGAGAAAATTCTCAAGAGCATCAAATCCCTTCTCAAGCGTCTTCAAATCCGTCGCGAACGAGAGCCGAGCGTAACCCTCAGCGCCGAACGCAGAACCCATCACCAGGGCCACGTGAGCTTCGGACAAGGCGGTCAGGCAGAAGCTCGTCGAGTCGGTGATGAGTTTCCCTCCTAAAGTACGGCCAAAGTGGGACGAGATGTTCATAAAAGCGTAGAAGGCTCCCCCGGGAGAAATGCAGGTGACCCCGGACAAACCTTCAATCCGTTGCAAGACGTACGACCGGCGTTTCTGAAATTGCTCCTTCATCGCCACGACCGACTCCTGAGGTCCGGTAATGGCCTCGAGGGCCGCCCACTGGCTCACAGAGCAGGGGTTGCTGGTCTCCTGGCTCTGAAGGTCTGCCATGAACTTCGCGACCGGCTGTGGGGCGATCGACCAACCGATGCGCCAGCCAGTCATGGCGTAGGTCTTGCTGACGCCCGAGATCGTGATGGTACGCTCGGCGAGCTCGGGCCGCAGGGTTGCGAAGCAGGTGGGTTGCGCCCCTTCATAGGTAAGCTGTTCGTAGATCTCGTCGGAGATAACGCCGAGACCGGGGTATTTCAGCACGGCGTCTGCCAGCGCCTCGAGCTCGCTCCGGTCGTAGACGACGCCGGTCGGGTTCGACGGGCTGTTGATCATCAGCATCTTGGTTCGCGGGGTCACGGCCTGGTGAAACTGGTCCGGCGTCAGCTTGAAGCCGCTCGCCTCCGTTGTGGGGATGACTACCGGGGTCGCTCCCGTGAGTTTCACGAGGTCGGAATAGCTGACCCAATACGGCGCCGGGATGATCACCTCGTCGCCAGGGCCGCAGACGGCCATCAATGCGTTGTGGAGCGAGTGCTTGGCGCCGTTCGAGACAACCACCTGGGTCTCTCGGGTCGGCAAGCCGAGCTTCGTCGAGTAATGTTCGCCCAACGCGCGGCGCAATTCGATGATCCCGGCAGGCGCCGTGTAGTGAGTTTGCCCCGAGCGGATGGCTCGGAGTGCCGCTTCCTGGATGTTGTCGGGCGTATTGAAGTCGGGTTCACCCAGCGCGAAGTCGAGCACCGCGACCCCTTCAGCCTTGAGACGCTTCGCCGCGTCGGCCATCGCCAAAGTTGCTGACGGTGCAATCGCGTTCACCCGCTCGGCCAGTGTCAGAGACATCGCACCTATTCTCCCTGTCAACTCTCACAGACTCGAGCTCCAACGAGCTCACTTCGATCACGCCACATTTTAGTCGCATCCTGGTCGGATAGGGAAGGACCGCCACGATCGCTCCTCATGCTTGGGTAGGCGTCTGGATTGTGGGTGGGAAATTCCGTACAAAAGAGTCTTCTGATGGATTGTCCCGGATTTCGTCGTCATCTGTTCACGGAGGCTTCCCATGTCCCGACCCCCGCTGACCCCCG
>Ga0153954_1000335_pt1 | contig 39494 bp, 32 predicted proteins | sample TSFL038MetaG_FD_102277 | JGI IMG/M metagenome (GOLD analysis project Ga0153954, IMG submission 102277) | Attine ant fungus gardens microbial communities from Florida, USA - TSFL038 MetaG | ecosystem: Host-associated > Fungi > Mycelium > Unclassified | place: USA: Florida, Wekiwa Springs State...
CTCGGTCCACTCGGCCAGCCGCAATTCGCCAGGCCGCACCATGGTCAATGCGATCAGCTTGAGCGCGTAACGCACCAGCCCGCCGTTCTTGGCGTCATAGACCTCAATCCGGCGCATCAGCTCGCCGAAATCGTCGGGATCAGTCAGCGCGGGGCGCGGGTTGCCCTTGGGTGCCTTGGTGAGCGCGTGCTTCAAGTCGCGCGTGGGATCACTGCTGCAATACGAAGCGCCGACACCAAATTGGAAGACCCGCGAGGCGGTCGAGCGTAGGCGTCCGACGGTGTAGTACCGGCCGCGGGCCTCGACACGCCGGAATGCAGTCAGTAATTCTGGCGGAGCGATCTCGCAAAGCGGTCGCTCGCCGATCTCACGATTGAGCTGATCGAGATTCCAGCGTTCCCGCTTGATCGTCGACTTGGCCTTGTTCTCTTTTTCGAGCTTCGTGGTCGCCCACTCTTCTCCGACTGCCCGAAAGGTGTGCTTGAGCTTTTCGTCTTCCTGTCGCTTGGCCTCGCGCACTGCGACTGGATCTTGGCCCTGATCGAGCAGCTTTTCCGCGTTGTGGCGCTTCTCGCGCGCGGCCTTGAGTCCGACGCCGGGAAAGGTGCCAAACGACATATTTTTGCGCTTGCTGCCGAAACGGTAGCGATAGAGCCACAGCTTTGTCCCATTGGGCCGAACCACGACGCTGAGGCCCTGGCCGTCGGCAATCGCATATTCCTTGTCCGCCGGCGTCGCATTGCGGATTTTCGTGTCGCTCAGTTCATCCATGGGAACGCTCCCTCGCAATCGGGCGGCCGGCCAGTGTACCCGGCCCTTCCAGTGTACCCACAGTGTACCCGAAAGCGCCGGATGCCCTCGGACGGTCGCGAACCGTACCGGGCGTCAATATATGAAGAAGGGCCTGATTTTACGAGGGTTCTTGCTGATCGGCGAACGGGCGCGGAGGAGAAAGAACCGAGCCGGAAAGGCCAATGGTGCCCAGGGGCGGAATCGAACCACCGACACTGCGATTTTCAGTCGCATGCTCTACCAACTGAGCTACCTGGGCATGCACGGGGCCCAAGGCCCAACGAGCCGGCGGGTTATAGTGGCCTCAGACGCCCCTGTCCACCCGTTCAAGCCGGTGGAAATGATGGTTTTTTGGGCCCCTTGGCACCGCCGGCCGACCGTCGGGCCGCCTACTCCACGTCGTCCTCGCCGTTCTCGGCACCGGGGACGACGTAAGTGCCGGAAAGCCAGCGATTGAGGTCGACGTCGCGGCAGCGCGAGGAACAGAACGGACGCGTCGCCTCGGACACCGGCTTGCCGCAGATCGGGCAGGCCCGCGCCTTGCGCCCGCCTTTGGGCGGCTCAGAGGGTCCCGGCGGCATTGAGCCAGCCAAAGCGGATCGGAAAGCCCTCCCCGCCGAGCAAGGTGAGGGATTCATAAAGCGGCAGCCCGACCACATTGCTGTAGGAGCCGACCAGCTTGACCACGAAGGAGCCGGCGATGCCCTGCACGGCATAGCCGCCCGCCTTGCCGCGCCATTCGCCGGAGCCGATATAGGCCTGGATGTCGTCCTCGCTCAGGCGCTTGAAGCGCACGCGGGTCTCGACCAGGCGCTGGCGAAAGCCTTCGCGCGGCGTCACCAGGCAGATCGCGGTATAGACGCGATGATTGCGGCCCGACAGGAGCCGGAGACATTGCGAGGCTTCGTCGACCAGATTGGCCTTGGGCAGGATGCGGCGGCCGACCGCGACCACGGTGTCGGCAGCAAGGATGAAGGAGCCGCGCAGCTCGTCATCGAGTTGCACCGATTTCAGCGCGGCATCGGCCTTGGCTCGCGCCAGACGGTTGGCACAGGCGCGCGGCAGCTCGCCTCGCCGCGGCGTCTCGTCGACGTCGGCCGGACGCAGCGCATCGGGCTCGATGCCGGCCTGGTTGAGCAGCGACAGGCGGCGCGGCGAGCCGGAAGCAAGAACAATTTTGGGGCGGCCTAGCATTCTCTCGGATTTGGCGGGAGATTCGGAACCGAATTTGGCGCGGAAACTATCGGAAGGTGCCGGCTTCCACAACCCATTGTGGTCGCCACGGGACGCCCCGATGCCCCTGATTTGGCGGCATCTTTCGGGTTGCTCGCAACGATATATTTCGATTCGATGACATCAGCGCAACGCCTCAGGCGCTGGCCGCCGCCCTGGTAAAGCGCTTGCGGATGCGCATCAGCAGCGCGTCGCAGACCTCGCGATAGGCGGCGAGCTTCTGCTCGCGGCTGCCATGGGTGGTGGTCGGATCGTGCATCGGCCAGTATTCGACATCGGCGGCAAGCGTCCGTGTCAATTCCAGCGCCTTGTGGTGCGCCTCCGGTGACAGCGTGATGATCAGGTCGAAATTGAGCCCTTCCCAGTCCTCGAGTTCCTCGAAGGTGATGGGCTTGTGGGCCGAAATGTCCTGGCCAAGCTCGGCCATCGTGGCGACCGCGAACGGATCGAGCTCGCCCCTCCTGACACCGGCGGATTTCACGTAAAGCGCCTGCGGAAACATCTGCCGCAACAGGCTCTCGGCCATCGGCGAGCGCACGCTGTTGAAACCACAGGCGAACAGCACCGATTGCGGATTGCGCGCACGGGGCGCCATCAGGCTTACGCCCGCTTCTCTTGGCGCATGATCTGCTCCGAAAACCGGTGCCCATTTTTCGGGATCATGCGGCAGCCTAGCCCTTCCAGTGCAGGACGGTGATCAGCGTGAACAGCCGCCGCGCGGTCTCGAAGTCGACCTGCACCTTGCCCTTCAAGCGCTCCTGCAGGGTGCGCGAGCCTTCGTCATGGATGCCGCGGCGGCCCATGTCGATCGCCTCGATCTTGTCCGGCGTTGCGGTGCGGATCGCCTGATAGTAGCTGTCGCAGATCATGAAATAGTCTTTGACGATGCGCCGGAACGGCGTCAGCGACAACAGATGCGCCACCACCGGCGTGCCGTCCTCGCGGCGAATGTCGAACATCAGCCGGTTGCCGGTGATGCCGATGTGCAGCGTGAACGGCCCATTGCCGTCATGGCCGTCGGGCGCGAACAGATTCTGCTCGATCAGATCATAGATCGCGATCGCGCGCTCATGCTCGATGTCCGGCCCCGAGCGCCCGATCGACTCTTCGTCCAGCGTCACGCCGACGATGCGATTGGTCTTGTCCTCGTGGGCGGGCGGGTTGGTCATGGCAGGTTGAGACGCAATCCCACCGAGCGCGAATGCGCCTCCAGCCCCTCGGCCTTGCCGAGCGTCATCGCCGCAGGCCCGAGCGCACGCAACTGCTCCGGGCCGCATTTGAGGATGGAGGTCCGCTTCATGAAGTCGAGCACGCCGAGGCCGGAGGAAAAGCGCGCCGAGCGCGCGGTCGGCAGCACATGATTGGAACCGCCGACATAGTCGCCGATCGCTTCCGGCGTATGGTTCCCTAAGAAGATCGCGCCGGCATTGCGGATTTGCTTCGACAAGCCTTCCGCGTCCACCGTCATGATCTCCAGATGCTCCGCCGCGATGGCGTCCGCCAGCGGTATCGCCTCGGCGAGAGTCTTCACCTCGATGATCGCACCAAAATCCCGCCAGGACGCGCCCGCGATCTTCGCCCGCGGCAGCGTCTTCAATTGCGCCTCGACGGCCTGCACGACCTCATCGGCAAGCCGCTTCGAATCCGTGATCAGGATCGACTGCGCGCTTTCGTCATGCTCGGCCTGCGCCAAGAGATCAGCCGCGATCCAGGACGCGTTGCCGCTGTCGTCGGCAATCACAAGCACTTCCGAGGGGCCGGCGATCATGTCGATGCCGACCTTGCCGAACACCAGCCGCTTGGCGGCGGCCACATAAGCATTGCCGGGGCCGACGATCTTGGCGACCGGCGCGATCGTCGCGGTACCGTAGGCGAGCGCGGCCACCGCCTGCGCGCCACCGACGCGGTAGATCTCGGAGACGCCGCCGAGTTGCGCGGCCGCCAGCACCAGCGGATTGAGCGTCCCGCCCGGCGCCGGCACCACCATGACAAGCCGCGCGACGCCGGCGACCTTTGCCGGCACCGCATTCATCAGCACCGAGGACGGATAGGCCGCCGTGCCGCCGGGAACATAGAGCCCGACCGCCTCGACCGCGCTCCAGCGCCAGCCAAGCTCGACGCCGGCGGCATCCGTGAAGCGCTCGTCCTTCGGCATCTGGCGACGGTGAAACGTCTCGATGCGATCGCGGGCGAATTTCAGCGCGTCGAGCGTTGCTCCCTCGCAGACCTTGGTCGCGGCATCGATCTCCGCCGCGGTCACACGCAAGCCACCAGCATCGAGCTCGAGCCGATCGAACTTTTTCGTCGCCTCGATCAGCGCCGCATCGCCGCGCGTGGCGACATCCTGCACGATGGCGCGTGCCGCTGCCTCGACATCGGCGGAAACCTCGCGCTTGGCGCCGAGGAATTTCGCAAATCGTTGGTCGAAATCGGCGCTAGAGCGGTCCAGTCGAACAGGCATGGAGGCTTTCGTAAAAGGGTTTCGTGAACCATTGCAATGGCGCGGCGGGCTATTCCCGTCAACCCTGATCACACCTTCCCCCCGGTCGAGGGCGTCAGACGTCCTCGCCCGCATCCCCTGCGAGATCCTCCGGGCCGAGATCGGTCAGCTCGCATTCCAGGCATTCGACATCGAGCCGGAGCGCGCCGCCCTCGGAGAACATCAAGAGCGCGCTGCCGGCAGGCGCATCGGCCGCGTGAAACTCGATGCCGACCAGTTCCAAACTGGTGTCCGGCCGACCGAAATCGATGTTGCGCGACTTGCAGGCCAGCACGCGGTCGAAGCGGAGTGCGGCGATCAGCCGACGCGGCTCGGTCTCGCCCGACAGCGTCTGTTCCCAATCCAGCCGGTTCATGCCGATCACGAGCCGCTTCTCGGCCTGCCGCCAGATGATGTCGGCGGCCTGCACGCGCGCATCCTGCACATGGGCCGATATCACCGCAAGGTCGTCGGCATCGAGCGCGATCAGCTTGAGCTGCGGCGACACTTCCAACACCTGATCTAGTCGCTGATGCGTTCGATGGAGGCGCCGCAGGCTTTCAGCTTCTCCTCCAGCCGCTCGAAGCCACGGTCGAGATGATAGACGCGGTTGACCATGGTCTCGCCTTCGGCGGCGAGGCCCGCGATCACCAGCGAGACCGAGGCCCGCAAATCGGTGGCCATGACCGGCGCGCCGCGCAACTGCGAAATGCCCTCGATCCGCGCGGTCTCGCCATTGAGGCTGATCTTCGCGCCGAAGCGGGCCAGCTCCTGCACATGCATGAAGCGGTTCTCGAAAATGGTCTCGGTGATCTCGGAGGCACCCTGCGCGTGCACCATCAGCGCCATGAGCTGCGCCTGCAGGTCGGTCGGAAAGCCGGGGAACGGCGCGGTCGCCACCGTCACCGGCTTGATGCCGGCACCGTTGCGGGTAACGCGGATGCCCTCTCTATTGACCGATATCTCGGCGCCCGCCTGCCGCAGCACGTCGAGCGCCGACTGCAGGAGCTCCGGCCGCGCGCCGGCGAGCTGCACGTCGCCGCCGGTCATCGCGGCGGCGATGGCATAGGTGCCGGCCTCGATCCGATCCGGCAGCACGGTATGCCGCGCGCCATGCAGCTTCTCGACGCCTTCGACGATGATTCGCGGCGTACCGGCGCCGACCACGCGCGCGCCCATCTTGTTGAGGCATTCGGCGACATCAGTAATTTCGGGCTCGCAGGCGGCATTGGTGATGGTGGTCGTTCCCTTCGCCAGCGTTGCCGCCATCAGCGCAACATGGGTGCCGCTCACCGTCACCTTGGGAAATTCGATCCCCCCGCCGCGCAGGCCATCCGGCGCGCTCGCGATCACATAGCCGCCGTCGATCGAAATATCGGCGCCGAGCCTTTCCAGCGCCAGGATCAACAGATCGACCGGCCGCGTTCCGATGGCGCAGCCGCCGGGCAGCGACACCTTGGCCTCACGCATGCGCGCCACCAGCGGCGCGATCACCCAGAAGCTCGCGCGCATCCGCGATACCAGCTCGTACGGCGCGGTGGTGTCCACGATGTTGCCTGCGGAAATGTGCAGGGTCTGGCCCTGATATTCGCGGTCGCCCGGCCGCTTGCCTGCGGACATGATATCGACCCCGTGATTGCCGAGGATGCGCTGCAGCTGCGCGACATCGGCAAGCCGCGGCACATTGTCGAGAATCAGCGTATCCTCGGTGAGCAGGCCCGCGATCATCAGCGGCAAAGCCGCGTTCTTCGCGCCGGAGATTGGAATGGTGCCGTTGAGCTTGTTGCCGCCGACGATACGAATACGATCCATGCAGATATCCCGGGCTTGAAGAGCGCCCGACTATAGGCCGGCGCGCGGCCGGCCAAAAGCCTTGAAATTTGAGGCAAATTCGTGAGATCGCGCGGAACGTCCCGGAACACCCGCGCGGCGCACGCTCTGGACCTGCTGATCCAGAGCGCGACCGACCCCATCACGCCCCGGCGCCAGAAGTGGCATCGGATGCGGTTTCAGCTCTTGATGAAGGCGAGCAGGTCGGCGTTGATCGTGGCCGCTTCCGTGGTCGGCATGCCGTGCGGAAAACCCTTGTAGGTCTTCAGCGTGCCGTTCTTCAAAAGTTTTGCCGACAACGGCCCTGAGTCCGCATAGGGCACGATCTGGTCGTCGTCGCCATGCATCACCAGCACCGGCACGGTGATCTTCTTGAGGTCTTCGGTGAAATCGGTCTGCGAGAAGGCGACGATGCCGTCGTAGTGCGCCTTGGCGCCACCCATCATGCCCTGACGCCACCAGTTCTCGATCACGGCCTCGGACGGTTTGGCCCCCGGCCGGTTGTAGCCATAGAACGGCCCGGCCGCGAGGTCGCGATAGAATTGAGAGCGGTTGGCGGCGAGTTGCGCCTGCAGGTCGTCGAAGACCGATTTCGGCAGACCATCCGGATTGGCCGGCGTCTGCACCATCAGGGGCGGCACGGCCGAGAGAAGCGCCGCCTTCGCCACCCGGCTCTCGCCATGGCGGGCGATATAGTGGACCACCTCGCCGCCGCCGGTGGAATGGCCGACATGCACCGCGTTCTTCAGGTCGAGATGCGCGGTCACCGCGGCGAGATCGTCGGCATAATGATCCATGTCATGGCCGTCGGCGACCTGCGAAGAACGGCCGTGGCCGCGGCGGTCATGGGCGATGACGCGAAAGCCGTGATTGAGGAAGAACAGCATCTGCGTATCCCAATCATCCGACGACAGCGGCCAGCCATGGCTGAAGACGATCGGCTGGCCCGAACCCCAATCCTTGAAGAAGATATCGACGCCGTCCCTGGTCTTGATCATCGGCATGGATCAGCCTCTCTCTGCTCGAACGAATTGAAGGCCGGTGGTGTCGCCACCGGAACCCGGCGCGCTCGATATAGTCACCCGGAGCGGACGAAGCCAGCGAGCGGCTTGCAAAGAAGTGCGAAAAACGACGCGCTTCAGACCGGCTCGAAACGCCGCCACACCTGAATGATCATCACGACAAAGAAGAGCAGCACGATGCCCTGCACCACCGCGAAGGCTGGTCCGGCCGGCGGATTGCCGGGCGCCAGTTCATGCAGCGGCGAAATCTTGAGGAAGCTCTGGATCACGAGCACGAACACGTTGAGATAAAGCGAGATCAGCGCGGTCAGAACATAGATCCAGCGCCAGGCGCCGGTGAGCTTCATCCCGTAGAGCGCAAGGCAGGCGATCGCAAGCAGGATGACCGACAGGATGCCGATCAATATCCCCGGCGTGATCCCGTTGAAGGGAAACATGAAGCCGGTGACGCTGGTGAGGATCGTGAACAGCAGGAAAACCCCGGCCAGCCCGCCGGACTTGTAAGGACCAAGCATGCCGAACATCGCGATGAGGCCGGCGACGATGGCAGTCAGACTGATGACGACGTGAAGCGTGGTGAACGCGGACAGACTGAGACCCAACGTCATGACACATCCCCCTGCGGGTACGGAGGAGATGCTACGATGGCCCTCGCCGAATTGCCACATGGAAGATGACGCGCATCATCTCTGACGCGCAAAGTCTTTTTGCGGTGCCGTCACATCGACACGCTACGATAGCCTTCCGGATCAGGTCCTAAAGCGCCGGTTTGGCGACATCGCCGAGATAGCCGTGCAGCGCGGCGACGACTTGCGCGCCTTCGCCGATCGCCCCTCCCACGCGTTTCACCGAGCCCGACCTGACGTCGCCGACCGCAAACACGCCGGGCACCGAGGTCTCCAGCGGCGCGACCTGGCGCCGAAGATTGAGCTCGGACTGCGCGCCGGTGACGACAAAGCCGCCGCGATCGAGTGTGACACCGCAGCCATCGAGCCAGCCGGTGGCGGGATCGGCACCGACGAACAGGAAGAGATTGCGGATGTCGGACGTATTGATCTCGGTCGACAAACGGCTCTTCCAGTGCACGCGCCCGAGCGAAGCATCGTCCCGGCCTTCCAGCGCGACGATCTCCGCATTGAACATCGACTCGATATTTGGCGTCGCCTCGATGCGCTCGATCAGATAGCGTGACATGCTGGCGCCGAGGCCGCCGCCGCGAATCACCATGGTGACCTTGCGCGCATGGCCCGACAGGAACACCGCCGCCTGACCGGCGGAATTGCCGCCGCCGACCAGCATGACCTCCTGCTCGGCGCAGAGCCGCGCCTCGACCGGCGAGGCCCAGTACCAGACGCCGCGACCTTCGAACTTGTCGAGGTTCTCGATCCCGGGCCGCCGGTAACGAGCGCCGCTCGCGACCACGACGGCGCGCGAGCGTACCTCCTCACCGCTCTCCAGCGTCAGCGCGAAGGCGCCGTCCCGCCGCTCGCAATTGAGCGATTTCGCGCTGACGGGGATCATGATGTCGGCGCCGAATTTTTGCGCCTGGCTGAAGGCCCGCCCCGCCAGCGCCTGGCCGGAAATGCCGGTCGGGAAGCCCAGGTAGTTCTCGATGCGCGCGCTGGCGCCGGCCTGCCCGCCATAGGCGCGCGAATCCAGCACCGCGACCGAGAGCCCTTCGGAGGCCGCATACACCGCGGTCGCCAGTCCCGCCGGGCCGCAGCCGACGATGGCGATGTCGTAGATCTTGTCGCCGCGCGGACCGCCGATCATGCCGAGCGCGAGCGCCAGCTCGTTCTCGCTCGGATTGCGCAGCACGGTGCCGTCGATGGTCACGACCAGCGGCCAATCCGACGGCGAAGGCGAGTAGCGCGCGATGATCTCGGCCGCGTCATGGTCACGTTCGGGATCAAGCAGATGGTGCGGGAAACTGTTGCGAGTGAGGAAATTCTGCAGGCTCGCGACCCTTGGCGAATTCGACGGCCCGATCAGCACCGGCCCGCCGACACCGCCCTGGATCAAATTGACCCGGCGCAGGATCAGGGCGCGCATGATGCGTTCGCCGAGATCGGCTTCGGCCACCAGGAGCGCGCGCAATTTGTCGGGCGGGACCAGGAGCGTCTCGACATCGCCCTCGGCGTGGCCATCGACCAGGGCGACGCGGCCCGAGAGCTGGCCGACCTCGGCCAGGAACTGTCCCGGCCCCTGGTCGATGATAGGCGAGACATGGCCGAGCCCGTCGCGCTGGGTGATCGCGACATGGCCGGACAGCACGACGAACATGCCGGGCCCGGGCTTGCCGGTCTCGAACAGCCGTTCGCCATCCCTGTAGGAACGCAGCTCGCCGAAGCGGCGCATCCGCGCGATCTCGGCATCGGTCAGGTTTGGAAAGGTCTGTTCCAGGCGGGGAAACGCACGTCCTGATCCCACGCCCATACTGCTTCCGCTACCAAAACCGTCTTCTGTCGCCATCCACGTGCCTCAACTCACAAAGGCTTTTGGCGCGGCGATAGCGTTAGTCGCCGCGCTTGCCAACCTCCCCATGTAGGGAGGTTTCGTGATCGGTCGAGGACGGGGCGGTGACTTTGCCGCGCTCGCGCGCCTGCGCCTTGCGCCGCTTGAGGTTTTCGCGCAGCGCGAGCTTCAGGCGATCCTGTCGTGAATCTTTTGTGCCCGGCGCCGCCGGGCCCTCGCCTTTGCGGTTTTGATCCGTCATTGCAGGCTCGCTTCAATGTCCCACTTCTGTCTTTGGTGGAGCATAGCGTGTTTCGCCCGATCAAGGGCTTGCCGGCGCCGGCGCGACGGAATGGAACCGGCGGGGCCACGATCATAGCGCCCTCCACCGCGGGCCAGCGGGGAGCCCTGATTTTACGACCGATTTTTATCGGCCGGCCCGGGCGCTTGCGAGCTTGCGCGCGCGGGGGCCTTGTGGCAAGAACCGGCCGCCCGCGGGTGCCGTTTCGGCCGATTCTCGATTTGTCCGATTCTTTTTGACCCCGGCATGCTGCCGTAGCTCAGTGGTAGAGCACTCCCTTGGTAAGGGAGAGGTCGACAGTTCAATCCTGTCCGGCAGCACCAGCGATTCCCCTGAAAGATCAGTAGCCCACTGAAGGGCTTGAGGTTTTCGAGCCGCTCCCTGATACACGGGGGTGCTACATCTATGGTTTTGAGAATGGCTTGCCCAACAAAAAGAAAAGGCTCCGACAACTGGTACTATCGCCGCACAATTCCAGCAGACATTCACGCGATCTTGGGAACCTGCCGAAAAAGCGAAGACCTCGCGGATGGTACAAGACGCACATCAGCATCTCACTCGGTACCGCTGATCGCACTGCTGCCAAGTCGAAGTGTCCAGAAATCTCAGCCAACGTCGAGCGACAACTCAAGGCTCTTCGTGAAGCCCTCAAGCCGCTCACAGCCAAGCAGATCGCGTCGTTGTCGGGCATCGCTTAGGGGCGGCTGACTACAATGAACTGTCCCGCCTTGCTGATAGCAGCCCAGCGATAAAGAACCTCGTTATCGATCATGGGATCAAGCCGATGACCGGAAAGTCGAAGTGCGTCACGTGGAAGCAGGTGCTGACACTGGCTCGCCAGTTCGCGCGGGCGTAAAGCCTATTGTGCCCGGGCTAACAAAAGTTAGCCCGGGACAGCGATCGGCAGGGATATACGGCGATCCTGAGCATTGGGGGGCAACGTGGAATCTGAGACGACGAATCCGAACAAACCAAGATGGAAAAGGATTTTAGAACTCGAAGCTCAAGCTCGGGAAGTGGAATCGGCAAGAAAGCCCGCCTCATCGGGCAAGGATTCCAAGACTTTCGGCATTTTCGTGATGGCAGCTATCGGTTTGATTTGGATGCTGCGAAGTGGGGGAGATCCAGAGAACGCGCCCAGCGTGACCTCAAACCAAACTTCGGTCGCCAGCAGGCCAGATCAATCAGCATCGTTCAACGATGAGAAATTATCCCGATCGCAATCCAATTCCGTCACCGACCTTCGCCAAGGGCTCGTCAACGGCAAGCGCTTAGAGGTGATAACCGTCTCTGCGATGAATCTATTTCGTGAGTACGAGAGAAATGAAGTCGCGGCCGATTTGCGCCTCCAGGGGAAGATAGTTGAGATACAAGGCACGGTCACTGGCATCAACAAAGACTTCTGGGACAGCGTTTACGTGACGCTCAGGACACCGAATGAATTTATGTCTGCGGACGTAAGGCCCATCAATTCTGACATTGAGAAGATTGCCCGCTTGCGGAAGGGCCAATTAGTTACCTTCCGTTGTGAGAAAATGATGCGTTTCGCTGGCGCACCCTCAGGATCAAAGTGTGTGCTAGTGAACGATTGAGCCGTTATTCCGAGAGGTGCATGTCCTACTATGGATGGATGCACCCTCGGCGGCTTGCTGGTGCAAGATGCACCCCACTCACGTTCTTCACAAATGCTCCTCAGGCTGATACACAGCGAGTGTGAGCGGATCGAAAAAACCGTGATCTTTCAGTGTGCTGGTGTCGAACCGTAACAGTTCAATCCTGTCCGGCAGCGCCATGAGCACAACAACATCAATGGTTTAGAAAAACACCTCCGAAAAACACCTCCCCGAGGGTTGATCCGGAAAACGGCCGAGGTGGCGGCTACGGCCGTGCAAGCATGACGTTGAGACCTTTGCCAGGCTCGACGTTGCTCACGAGACAGCGTGATCGCTCGGCGCGGACCGTGCGGCTGTGGTGGAGGCCGAAGGATCGTCCCCCCGAATGGAGCCGCGTCGACGGCCGCGTACTCTACAAGGTCCGCAACCTGCGGGCCTATCTCGCCACGCCGGAGCAACCAAGCACGTGCAGGCGGCAAGCCATGGGGCAAGTGCGCCGGGCAGATCGCGAGAAGCTGATCGACGAGGCGAAGGCTACCACTGCTCATTGCGCTTCTCTTCCGAATCCCTGATTCTGCACAGAGAGGCGAATCTTGCTGGCAGCTGCACCGACATACCTGGATGGCTTGAACCCGGAGCAACGTCGCGCCGTCGCGCATGGCGTGACGCAAGACAATACGGCCGGAGCGCCACTCCTGATCATCGCCGGCGCCGGATCCGGAAAGACCAACACGCTGGCCCACAGGGTCGCGCACCTCGTCGTCAACGGTGCCGATCCGCGACGCATCCTGCTGATGACGTTCTCGCGACGGGCGGCTGCGGAAATGACACGCCGGGTCGAGCGAATCGCGCGCAGGGTCCTGAGCGACAATTCATCTGTCCTGACCGATGCCCTGGTATGGGCAGGTACCTTTCATGGCATTGGGGCCCGCATCTTGCGAGAGTATGCGGAACGGATAGGGCTCGACGCCGCCTTCACGATTCATGATCGCGAGGATTCTGCCGATCTGATGAACCTGGTCCGACATGAGCAGGGATTTTCGAAAACCGAACGTCGCTTTCCGGCCAAGGGCACGTGCCTTGCGATCTATTCCCGCTGCGTGAACGCGGAAAAGCCGCTTGAGCAGGTGCTGGGGCAATCTTTCCCGTGGTGCGCGGGCTGGGCAGCCGAGCTGAAGCAGCTTTTTGGAGTCTATGTCGAGGCGAAGCAGGTCCAGAAGGTGCTCGACTACGACGATCTGCTTCTGTATTGGGCCCAGCTGATGTCCGATACCGCATTTGCGGAGGAGATCGGGAGCCGCTTTGACCATGTCCTGGTCGACGAATATCAGGACACCAATCGCCTTCAGTCGACAATCCTGCTCGGGCTGAAGCGGGATGGCGCCGGTCTGACCGTCGTCGGGGACGATGCGCAATCGATCTACTCGTTTCGCGCCGCGACCGTGCGCAACATTCTCGACTTTCCCGATCAGTTCTCGCCCCGCGCCCGGATCATCACGCTGGATCGAAACTACCGTTCGACCCAGCCGATCCTGGCTGCGGCCAACGGCGTCATCGGACTTGCAACGGAACGTTTTACGAAAGACCTCTGGACCGATCGTGCGTCGTCACAGAAGCCGCAGCTCGTTGCCCTTCGCGACGAAGCGGACCAGGCGCGCTACGTCGTCGAGCAGATTTTGGCGAACCGAGAGCAGGGCTCTCTGTTGAAGCAGCAGGCCGTGCTGTTCCGCACCTCCTCGCACAGTGGTCCGCTCGAGATCGAGCTGACCCGCCGCAACATTCCCTTTGTGAAGTTCGGCGGGCTGAAATTCCTGGAGGCCGCCCACGTCAAGGACATGCTGGCCATCCTGCGCTTCGTCGAGAATCCGCGGGATCGCATTGCCGGCTTCCGGGTCCTTCATCTTCTGCCCGGAGTGGGACCCTCCACGGCGCAACACATCCTCGAGAAGATCGCAATCTCTCCCGATCCGATTGGAGCGCTGACCGATATGCCACCGCCGCCGCGCGCCGGCGACGGCTGGGCCGCGTTTAGCGAAACGGTAGCAAACCTCCGCGTTTCACGATGGCCGGCTGATCTCGAGCTCGCTCGCACCTGGTATCAACCGCATCTTGAGCGCATTCATGAAGATGCCGATGTTCGGCGTGCCGATTTGATCCAGCTTGAACAGATTGCAGGCGGCTATCCCTCGCGTGAGCGCCTTTTGACCGAACTGACACTCGATCCGCCAGACGCCACGAGCGATCAAGCCGGTGTACCCCTGCTCGACGAAGATTACCTGATCTTGTCGACGATACATTCGGCGAAGGGGCAGGAGTGGAAATCCGTCTACGTCCTGAATGTCGTTGACGGCTGCATGCCGTCCGATCTCGGCGCTGGCACGACCGAGGAACTCGAGGAAGAGCGCCGCTTGCTCTACGTCGCGATGACTCGCGCCAAGGATGATCTGCATCTCATGGTTCCGCAGCGTTTCTATGCTCACGGCCAGAATCCGCGCGGCGATCGCCATCTCTATGCTTCGCGAACGCGGTTCGTTCCCGATAAGCTACTGCCTCTGTTCGAGAGGAGCAGCTGGCCGAAGCCAGCCACCGTTGGCGCAGGTGAAAATCGGGCAGGTCCTCGCATCGATATCGCTGCGCGCATGCGGGAGCGATGGCGCTAGGTCTTATCGCCGCGTCGACTATTCGACGCTTATCCGGTTTCAGATGGATGAGACGTTTCAGGTGGACGAGGCAATGTCGCCCAAGCGCATGGATTGCGTCTGAAATTCGATCAAGCTGTCAAGTTGTGGTCGACGAGAGGTCGGTGCGATAACGGAGATGCGCATGGCCTTTTCGACTTCATCGCGAAGTCCAGCGCGATCGATCTCCGGTCGCGAATAGGCGTCCGAGAGATCAATCAACCCTCTGCCCGCTGGAATAATATTCAAACCGAACAATCCCATCGCGATACAAGCGGCACGTTCGTTCTCGCCGAATGCAAGCAGCTGAGAACCGAGATCGTGGAAGATGCGCTGCGCCTCCCTCACGTTTCGCATTGCCTGATCATGCTCACGGATCTCGCGAGAACTGACCGCCGTTTCCCGCGGCTTTGGCAACGAGACACTTCCAAAGACGAGCATCTGCTCGAGAACCTTGCGCCGAAGGCCAATGAATGATCGCATCGGTCGCCAAAGCAATTCCATGGCCACCCAACTGAGGACCAGAGCCGCCGATATCGCAATCAGGCATACATACCATTGCATATGATGGTCCCACCCTCTCTGCGTTCTGACCTGCAAGCACTTGGTTGGATGTCTCGCGAGGCGGAGCTTTTCCCGGGATGTTTGAAGCAGCGGCGGCAGGTTGTATCTTCGCAGCCAGCGCCTGCAGCGACGATCAATCTTAACGGATCATTGCTCACAAGCTTAAACAACTTCTGGAATTGTAGTTAACGGCAACGCCGCCGGGTCATCTCAGCTGCGCTTGGATGTGTGTCAATTCAGCGGGGCTGCATTCGGAACCGAATGGCGCTTCCGACTAACGACTTGATGCCCTGGGTCGGTCGTTGGAGGAGGAACCGACTGGGCAGTTCCGGCAGTCATCCAATTCGGCCCGTCCGATCCACACCCTGTTGAGGCATCGGGTCGTCCAGTCGGGCTGCGGCTTTCCTTGCAGTCGCGCTTGAGCTTCCTGATAGGGACCGACGTACCGAAGGCGGGTCGGTAGTTTGGGATACACGCGTCCTGTCCAAGCGAGCGCGCGTTCGACGGCTTTGCTGTCACGTTCGCCGAGATCGAACCCGAAGCCCATGCGCAATCGGTCTGGCAGCAACTGGGCGCTCAGCGCCCGGTACCATCGCGGCGGTCGCAACCAAATTGGTCCGCCGGCGAAGATCTGTCCGGCAATCTCGCGTGCCGCAGCGCCGACCGACAGGGTATCCGATTGAACCATGGCCGCGTTATAGGCGGCGAATGATTCCCAATCCGCCGGCAAGTCGGCCGATGTTAGCCCGAACAATGCTCCAAACAGACGGCTTTCGGCCCAATATCGCTCTCGCTCATCGACTGAGAGCGGAGGCAAAATCAGGTCGTGTACGATGACGGCGGTTTCGACGAGAGTCGCGTGAACCCAGCGCAATGCTGCGACCTCGTTCGCGCGATAGGGTGAGCCGGCAGCGAAGGGGCCGATGGCTTCGGGCATGCGGCCGACGATCGTCGCATGGAGCTGATGCAGGTGTCGCGCAGCCGAAAGGGCCTTGTCGAGCGAGCCGAACACCATTGAAAACACAACGTCAAAGGTGCGATGGAAGCGACCGATTGGATCCGCAAAGGTCCGCGAGTGCCCGGCGACGGCGGCCGCGACCCAGGGATGCGCCAGCTGAAGGAGGAGAGCGCGGCCGGCTCCCAGAAAGATGACTGCTTCCCGGTCGATCCGCCAGGTCATCGATGCCGGACCAAAAACGCCCTCGACCGGTCCGGCGGCCCGAGCCCGGACGAAATCAAGAGCAGCTTCCAAGTCGCGTTCGGATACCAATTGCACACCTTTCGAGACCGAGCGCACTCCCCTCGCCTGTGCGGCCTGCGCTCGACCGCCAACGCATCCGGAAAGATCAGATCTCGGAACCGACCGCCATGGTCACAGCGGCACCATCAGGAAGGCCAGCAAAATTGCAAAGAGAAACGCCGTCATCACCACCGCCGTGGCGGCGCCGACGGTGATCCTGGCCTTTTCCTTTGGCGTATACGGCTTCATGCGATCTGCGGCGGCGCGATTCCGGAAAGCCTCTGGTGATCGGTTCTGCACGCGGAACAAAGCACGAAATCAGCCTGCGGGGTAGTGCCCGGCCGGTTTGGCGCAGGGCTTCCCTACGTTCCACGTTGAAATCCCTGAGGCCGCCATCTTACAATCCAGCCTTCCAATCCAGTCTTCGGACGGAATTGCAAGGCCAAATGGTGGACAACCTAAAGCAATCGCTGGAACAATTAGAGCCGCCGATCTGCCCCAAATGCAACATCGAGATGAGGTGGTCGCGGTCGACGCTGGTCCGGACGAGACCGGTCACGATTACGCATGTCTTCGTATGCGTCGGTTGCGACCGCATCGCCGAAACGACCTCCAGGGTAAGGTCGTCAACCATCGTCCCGCCCGACAAGCTCTCCGCCCCGGGACGGGCGGCCTGAATCAATAAAACACGGGCTCGAGTGAGGGCCGCATATCGGCGACCGCTTTCACGTACGTCTTGTGGCCCCAGTGCCGCCGGCCTCAGCGCGGCCAGTCGATCGGCAGGAAACGCAATCGGCGACGATCCAGCTCCTCGCGAAGCCGCTCGGCCTGCTGCTTTGCCGATTCTCCGACGAACCGGTGAGGGGTTCCCATCCGCGCGTCGGCGGCGACCTGCTCCCTGATGCTCTCGTAGAGTCTGAGAATGCTTTCGTCGTTCAGGCTTTGAATATGACTCATCGAGATCCGCTTTTGACTTGTCGACGCTCGCGGCAAAACCGAACCGGGGCGTCATGGTGAATGAGTGAGGTGATCAAAAATTCTGGTGGTTCGTCGCCGAAATAACTGAGTGTGGCCGCCGGCTTTCAGCCGACATGCCTAGCCTTCAATCGATAGCCGGCAGCCCGATGCAGGCGCAAGCCGGATCCGATTTTAACCTAAGCGCTCAACCTTAATCCGCTCACATGACAAAACGCCCGGCGCACGCGGCGTGATTTCCTTCGGCGCGGGAGAGATTGATAGTTAATCCGGCACAGTGCCGTCGGCCTGCTCGTTCTGCAACCGGTAGCGCAGCCACAGCGCACCGCCGTCGAGCGGCTTGCTGCTCTCCAATGTCATCGTCCGCAGTGGCGCCTTCGCAGCTTCGCCTTCGCGAGAATCGAAGGCGCTCGGCGCTCCCTTGGTCCCGTCGACGGTGGGACACAGGATCAGGTGGATCTCGTCGATCAGCCCGGCGCGAAGGAAGCTGCCATTCGTCGTGCCGCCGCCCTCGACCAGCAGCCGCTTCACACCGAGTTCGCGGTTCAGGATCTCCAACACCAGGACGAGATCGATCTCGGTGTTGCCTGCGAAGATATAGGACACGCCCTCGCTGCGCAGACCGGCGAGATGCGCATCGGACACCGCCTTGGTCAGGACGGCCACGATCGGATCGCCGCCGATATCCGAACGGCCGAAGGCGACCTTGCCGCGTCCGTCGAGCACGACGCCATAGGCTTTCGCGTCCCGCCGCGCGAACCAGTTTTCCCGAGGGAAGGTTTCGCTGGTCTGCGCGGGATAGGATTCGCGCTTGGAATACTCCTGGCCGGTGCCACGACCGATCAGCCAGGCATCGCCGCCGATTTCATCATGCACGCGCTCGAACAGGCCGCGCACGGGCGTGGGGTCCGGCCGCCAGCGGCTCAACCAGGTGCGGCCGTCGATGCTGGCGGACACGATGCAGGTGACATGCGGCTTCATTGCGGACTCCACGGCGTTGCTCTGACGCGGGGCGTTCTACCGCGGTGAGCGCGCCCCGCGCAAACTCCGTCACGCGTCGCTATCGTGGACGTTCAGATCGATGCCTTTCGGATCCTTCACGGTCGAAACCGTGATCAGCGAGATCGCCGACAGCACGGCGATGTAGACGCCGATCCGCCAGGACTCGCCTGATGTGCCGATGATCCATTGCGCGATCATCGGTGCGAACGCGCCGCCCAGAATGGCGCCGAGCGCATAGCCGATCGAGACGCCGGAATAGCGGATTTTCGCCGGAAACATCTCGGCATAGAGCGCCGCCTGCGGACCATAGGACAGGCCGAGCGCGATCGTGAGCCCGACGGCCGCCACGAAGAACAGCAGGACCTCTCTTGAGTCGATCAAAAACCACATCGGCACGGCCCAGAGCACCAGAAGCGCGTATCCGATCTGGAAGGTCCGCACCCGCCCGATCCGGTCGCCGAGTACGCCGCCGAGCAGCGTGAAGATGAACCAGCTCACCGCGGCGAGCGTGCTGACGAGGAGAAGCTGGTCCGACGGCATTTTCAGCGTATTGGCGCCATAGCTGATCATGAAGGCGATCAGGATGTAGCCGGCCGCATTGTTGGCCATGAAGATCAGCGCCGTACGCATGATGTCGCCGGCATGGCTGCGAAACAGCTCCGCCAGCGGCGCCGACGATTCCTTGCGGCGCCGATGCATCGCCTGGAACACCGGCGATTCCTCGACGCTGCGTCGGATCACGATGCCGATGACAATCAGCACGATCGAGAGCAGGAACGGGATGCGCCATCCCCACTCGATCATCGCCTGCTTGCCCAGCGTCGTGGTGAGCAACCACAGCACACCGGTAGCGAGGATCATGCCGAGCGGCGTGCCGATCTGCGGGAATGCGCCGAAGAAGCTGCGCTTGTTGAGTGGCGCAAACTCGACCGACATCAGCGCCGCGCCGCCCCATTCGCCTCCGGCTGAAAATCCCTGCAGGATGCGCAGGAAGATCAAGAGCGCAGGCGCCAGCGCGCCGATCTGGGCATAGGTCGGCAACAGGCCGACCAGCGCGGTCGCAACCCCCATCAAAACGAGGGTGCCGACCAGGACATTCCTGCGACCGAATCTATCGCCGAGATGTCCGCACACGATGGCCCCGAGCGGGCGGAACAGGAAAGACAGGCCCAACGTCGCAAACGCCGCGATCTGCGCCAGCAGCGGATTGTTCTGGTTCATCGGCGTGAAGAACAGGCTGCCGAAGACAAGGCCGGCGGCCTGGGCATAGACGAAGAAGTCATACCATTCGATGGTGGTGCCAACGAGCGTCGCAATGACGACCTTGCGCTCTTCGCTCGTCATCTCCGGGCTGCGCGCAATCGCAGCGGTTTCGATAGACATATTCCCCCCGATGTTTTTTTGCTGAAAGATACGGATGCCCTGGGGCACCGCGCCCTTCCGGATGACACGAAGATGACGTAGATTCCGCCGGACGTTCAAGGAGCAAAGCGAATGGGCGATATGCAGCGGCGCAGTGGTGCGCTGGCGATGCGGCCGTCAGCGCTTCGGTGAATTCCGCTCCGATCCGTGTGCCCCCGAGGGCACGCGCAGTCCGTCGATGAGCACGTCGAGCATACGCACCACACTCGCCTGCCAGCCGGGCTGGTCGTGCAGCAAGCACATGCCGACCAGCGTGCGCAGCAGATCCTCGGCGCTCACATCGCTGCGGATTTCGCCCGCATCGACCGCGCGGGCGAGCAACATCCCGATCGCCTTGGTGAGCCGCTCATAAGAGAAGGCCGTCAATTCCGAGGGCGGGCCGGCGGCCAGCGCGAGCGCCGCCGCCATGCCCTTCTTGGTGGCGACGAACTCGACATTGGCGCGCATCCACCGGCGCAGCGCATCGGCCGGCGACGCGTTGTTCTTCAGCTGCTCCGCCAATTCGCCGAGCTGCTCCACCTCGCGGCGATAGACAGCCTCATAGAGCGCCTCGCGCGTCGGGAAATGACGGTAGAGCGTGCCGATGCCGACGCCCGCCTGGCGCGCAACCGCTTCCAGGCTCGCATCCGAGCCGCCCGCGCTGAATATGGCCTTTGCGGCTTCCAGCACCCGCTCGCGATTGCGCTGCGCGTCGGCGCGCGGCTTGCGCTGGCCTTTTGCGGAACGAACTTCCATCCCAAACGTCTCGTCACCAGCTGTTGATAGGCCGGCCCTTGATAAACGGAGGAACCCTCCGTATAAATAAACCCATCACGCCTGACTAACCAGCCGCCAGCCTCGGCGGCGCACCTCTCCCGGATCGCTGCGATTCACGGGCCGATGATCTGTGACCGCAGCGAACCGATTTGACCATAGCATCGATCGGAACATCGCATGAATCTGTCCATCAGGCTCACCGTCAATGGTGAGCAGCACGATATCGTGCTCGACGACCCGCGCGTCACGCTGCTCGATCTCCTGCGCGAGCGGCTTCAGCTGACGGGAACCAAGAAGGGATGCGACCGCGGCCAGTGCGGCGCCTGCACCATCCTGGTCGACGGCAAGCGGATCAATTCCTGCCTGGCGCTCGCGGTCAGCCATGACGGCGCCGACATTCTCACCATCGAGGGCATCTCCGAGGGCGACCATCTGCATCCGGTGCAGGCCGCCTTCATCACCCATGACGGTTTCCAATGCGGCTTCTGCACGCCGGGCCAGATCATGAGCGCGATCGGACTGATCTCGGAAAACCAGGCGGGCTCCGATCCCGAACGCATCCGCGAGGGAATGAGCGGCAATCTCTGCCGCTGCGGCGCCTATGCCGGCATTACCGACGCGGTGCTGGAAGCGTAGAAAGTTCTTTCAAACACCAAGACGTAGCGCGCGGCATGAACCGGTTCGATTATGTGCGCCCGGCAAGTCTCGCCGAAGCCGTGGCCGCCGCGGCAGCTCCCGGCGCCTCCTATCTCGCCGCCGGCACCAACCTGCTCGATCTGATGAAGGGCGGCATCGTCCGTCCCTCGCGCCTGGTCGATGTGACCCGTCTGCCGGGACTCGATCGCATCGAGCCCCTCGCCGACGGCTCCTTGCGCATCGGCGCGATGGTGCGCAACGCCGACCTCGCCCATGACGCGGAGTTTGCGCGCGCCTATCCCGCGATTGCGGAAGCGCTGTTATCAGGCGCATCGGCGCAATTGCGCAATGCCGCGACCGTCGGCGGCAATCTGTTGCAGCGAACGCGCTGCGCCTACTTCTACGACACCGCCAGCCGGTGCAACAAACGCGCGCCCGGCTCGGGCTGCGATGCGCGCGGCGGCGACAATCGCCTGCAAGCGATCCTCGGCTGGAGCGAGGGCTGCAGCGCCACCCACCCTTCCGATTTTTGCGTACCGCTCGCCGCGTTCGATGCGGTGGTCGAGATCGAAGGCACGAACGGCCGGCGCGAGATCGCGCTGGATGCGCTGCATCGCCTGCCCGGCAATACGCCAGAGCAGGACAATGCGCTCGAGCCCGGTGAACTGATCGTCGCGGTGCGCCTGCCCGCGTCCGCGCGCGCCTTTGCCGCGCATTCGCGCTATTTCAAGGTGCGGGAGCGCAACTCCTATGCTTTCGCCGTCGTCTCGGCCGCGGCAGGCCTCGTCATCGAGGACGGCACCATCCGACAGGCACGGCTCGCGCTCGGCGGCGTGGCGCCAAAGCCGTGGCGCGCAGGCGCAGCCGAAACGCAGCTGGTGGGATCGGCGGCCGGTCCGGGCGCCTTCAGCCGCGCGGCGCAGGTGGCACTCGCCGACGCCAAACCTTCCGGCGACAACGCCTTCAAGATCGAGCTCGCGCAACGCCTCATCGTACGCGCGCTGACATCGGCCGCGCAGGGAACGCCGGCGCGCATCCCCGCGCTTCCCGCTTCTCCATTTTCTTCTCCGGCTGGAGCCCTTCATGTCTGAGATTACATTGACCCGCGATCCCGCCCATATCCGGCACGGTTCGAGCATCGGCCAGCCGCTGACGCGCCGCGACGGCGTGCTCAAGGTGACGGGCGCCGCCCGCTACGCCGCCGACAACCATCCGCCCAAGATGCTCTACGCCGTGATGGCGGTGAGCCAGATCGCGCGCGGCCGCGTCGCCTCGCTCGATGTCGCCGCGGCCAAGCGCCATCCCGGCGTCGTGGAGGTGATGACACCGCAGAACCGCCCGCCTCTTGCGGAGGATCCGGACGCCAAGACCAATCCCTTCATGTTCCGCATGGAGCTCCTGCAGGACGATCTCGTGCGCTATGCCAACCAGGCGATCGCGGTCGTGATCGCGGAGACGCTGGAAGCCGCGACCGAAGGTGCGGCGCTGCTCGCACCGCGCTATGAGGCCGAGCCTGCCCGCGCCGGTCTCGATGCCGCCGAAAGCTTCGTGCCACCGGCCGTCGGCATCGGCCATCCCGCCGTGGTCGCACACGGCGATGCGGAGAGTGCGCTCGCAAGCGCCGCACATACGATCGATGCGACCTACGAAACCCCGCCGCAATATCACAACCCGATGGAGCCCCACGCCATCGTGGCCTCATGGCAAGGCGACGCGCTCTCGATCGACACACCGAGCCAGGGCATGGCGATCGCGCAAGGCCGAATCGCCGGCCTGTTCGGCATCTCGCCGGAGCAGATCCACATCCGCAGCCCGTTCCTTGGCGGCGGCTTCGGCTGCAAGGGCGTGGTCTCCGGCCCGCAGATCCTCGGCATCCTCGCGGCCAGACTGGTCGGCCGGCCGGTCAAGCTCGTGCTGCGCCGCGACCAGATGTACGGCCCCGTCGGCCATCGCTCGCCAAGCCGTCAGCGACTGCGCATGGGGACAAGCGCCGACGGCCGTCTCGCCGCGATCGACCATCGTGCAAAAATCGCGACCTCGACCTTCGACGATTTCTACGAGCCGGCGGCCGATGCCTCGCATTCGCTCTACGCCAGCCCGGTGATCGCGACCGCGCATGAAGCGGTGCGGCTCGACACCGGCACGCCGCTATTCATGCGCGCGCCCGGCGAAGCCACCGGATCGATTGCGCTCGAAAGCGCGATCGACGAAATGGCGGAAGCCTGCGGCATGGATCCGCTTGCCTTCCGCTCGCAGAACTATGCCGAGGTCGAGCCGATCACCGGAAGACCGTTTTCGTCGAAGGCGCTGCGCGAATGCTACGGCAAAGGCGCCGAACGTTTCGGCTGGTGGAAGCGGCCGCTGAAGCCGCGCCAGATGCGCGACGAGAACGGCTTTCTGGTCGGCTGGGGCATGGGCACGGCCACCTTTCCGGCACTGATGTTCGCAGGTCACGCACGCGCGGTGATCCGCCGCGACGGCTCCGGCGTGATGGAAAGCGGCGCGCACGACATGGGCCAGGGCGCCTGGACCGCGCTCGCCCAGATCGCTGCCGATGCGCTCGCGCTCGATCTTGAAAAGGTCGAGTTCAAGGCGGGCACCTCCGACCTGCCGGATGCCGGCATCGCCGGTGGCTCGGCACATACCGCGACCGTGGGCGCTGCGATCCACAATGCCGGCGCGGACGTGATCGCAAAACTGGCCGAGATCGCCACCAGCGACCGCCGCTCGCCGCTATTCGGCGCCGGCAATGCCGGCGTGGCTGCGCGTGACGGCCGGTTGATCCGCCGCGACGACGAGAGCAGAAGCGAGAGCTTTGCCGACATCCTCACCCGCGCCGGCCTCGCCGAGATCGAAGGTCGCGGCAATGGTGCGATGGATCCGGCGGCGCAATCGACCTACGCCATGCGGGCGCATGGCGCGGTGTTCGCGGAAGTGAAGGTCGATCCCGACCTCGGCCAGATCCGCGTGACCCGCATGGTCGGCGCCTTTGCCGCCGGCCGCATCGTCAACCCCAAGCTGGTGAGGAGCCAGTATCTCGGCGGTATGATCTGGGGCGTGTCGTTTGCCCTGCACGAGAAGGCGATCGTCGATCCCCGCTCGGGCCGGATCATGAACCCCAATCTCGGCGAATACCATGTGCCGGTGAATGCCGACGTGCCGTCGATGGAGGCGCTGATGATCGACGAATACGATCCGCATGTGAACGCGCTCGGCATCAAGGGCGTCGGCGAGATCGGCATCACGGGCTCGGCCGGCGCCGTCGCCAATGCGGTCTGGCATGCGACCGGTATCCGCGTGCGGCGTTTCCCGATTGCGATCGAGGATCTGGTCGCGGCGTCGCGATAGCGCGGCGCAGGCGGAACCGTCACCATCTTCTGGCCGCATCGATCGCGGATGAAACCGCCCGGCTGGCGCAACCCCTGTGCCGGCCGGCGCAAAGACGGTTTCAGATGACGGGTCCCGAACTCAAGAAGCTCCGCGAACATCTCGGCTCGGCCATTGGCCGACAGCTCACCGCCGCCGATATGGCCAAACTCTGCGGCCTCTCGGCGGCAAGTGCGGACACGATCCGCCGCTGGGAAGTGACCGGACCGAGCGGTCCGGCGTCCGAGCTTCTGCGCATCCTCGCGATGGCGAGCGAGGAATACCCGATCCTGGAGAACTTCAACGTGTTCGACCGGCACGATGTCCGCGAACAGGACCGTCCCGCGCGGCGCGCGGAGTTTCGCGAGAGGATGAAAGAGGAAGTCCGCCGGCGGCTTGCTTGAGCAGGCAAGAAAGAAAGCAAGCCAGCCAATTTGCGTACGCGCGTCCGTGAAACGCACTCACCGCATCTTAACTTCGCTGTCTCAGGCGGACACGACTCGATCGCTTGTTAAGTCTTTCCTCATCCTTTCTTAAGCTCTCGTTAGGCAAGAAGAAGGTTAGTTTTCCAATAAGCTGGTTTGCCAATCGCCGTGCCGGGCGGGTGACAGCTTTTTATTCAAATGCGGTCTACCTGCTTGAACCGAAGGACGGCGCTCGCACGTGGCGTCGCTGTGGTTCATGTGTGTGGAGTAGACCAATGAAGAAGTTTCTGATCACCACGGTCGCGGTCGCAGCCATTGGCGCGGCGCTGCCGGCTCACGCCGCCGATCTCGGCTACCGCGCGCCTTACTCCAAGGCGGCGCCCATCTATGCGGCGCCGATCTACAACTGGACCGGCTTCTATGTCGGCGCCCATGTCGGTGGCGCCTTCTCCAGCGACAATAACTTCAGTGGCCTTGGCACCGGCAACAACGGCAATGGCCGCGTGCTCGGCGGCGTGCAGGTTGGCGGTGACTGGCAGTTCAACCCGAACTGGGTGGTCGGCATCGAAGGTCAGTACAGCTGGCTATCCGGCAATGTCGGCGCGATCTTCCCGGGCGGCTTCGCCTACACGAACAACCAGCGCGGGCTCGGCTCGATCACCGGCCGCGTCGGCTACACGTGGGGCCCGGGCCTGCTCTATGTGAAGGGCGGCTACGCCTACTCCGACAACAATGAGAGCGTGACGTTCGGCGGCGTGCCGGTCGCGTTCGCAACATCGGGCGATCATCGCAACGGCTACACTGTCGGCGCCGGCGTCGAATACATGTTCGCTCCGAACTGGTCGGCCAAGGCCGAGTACCAGTACTACAATTTCGGCAGCGCCAATTTCATCGCGCCCACGGCGCTGGTGCCGGTCGGCAGCTTCACCACCGACGACCATGTCGTGAAGGTGGGTGTGAACTACCGCATCAACTGGGCCGGCGCCGGACGCTACTGATCCGCGCCAGCAACCAATCGTTAAGGAAAAGGCCGGCGGAAACGCCGGCCTTTTTTTCATTTGTTGCGTCAAGGCCACCTGGGCGAACATAAAGTTACCCATTTTATTAACCGCGGACCGCGATACTGCCGCCGCATTCTCTTCTAGGTAGCGGCGGCGGGGCAGACGCATGGCGTTTCGGTTGGGTCTTGGCAAGCTATTCGGCTCCTTGCGGCCGCGGTGGGGTGTGAGGGGCAGCCTGTTCGCAGCCTTCGCCGTCATCGCGGGCATGGCGATCGTCATCTCGGCAGGTGCCGGGTACATCCTGCAGCAGCTCGGCGTGCGCATGGTCGACCTGTCCGGACGCGACATTCCGCGCCTGTCCGCAAGCCTGCAATTGTCGGCACAGGCCGCGAGCCTTGCGGCCCAGGGACCGGCGCTGCTCGCCGCGCAAAACGATGACGCCCTGGCCGAGCGCACCAGGAAGCTGAAGGAATTGCAGCAGCAGACGACGCAGAAGCTCGGCGAAATCATCGAGCTCGGCGCCGACAAGGCGGTCGTCAGCTCGCTCAATGAGACCATCAAGAACATCAACGAGGCGGCGCAAAGCCTCTCCTCCGCCGCGCGCGAGCGGCTGGACGCCGCCGCCCTGCATGACAAGCAATATGACGCGCTCCGCACCGCCCAGGCCGCTTTCGTCGCCGCCGCGGGGCCGGCCATGCTGGACGCCCAGACCCAGGTCAATGCCATTCTCGCGTCGGCCAATCTTTCTGCCAGCGACGCCACCGATGCCGCACAGACGGTCGGCCAGCTCGGCAATGTCGTGGCCAGCGGCAACCTCGCGGCTGCCGACATGAGTGCGGCGCTGTCGGCGAATTCGAGTGACGCGCTCGACGACATCGAGAAGGAATTCAAGCAGGCGCAGGGGCGGCTGCGCTCCAACCTCGACCTGTTGCCTAACAGCCAGGGCACCAAGGCGCTGCGGGAAGCCTCCGACAAGCTGCTCGCGCTCGGCACCGGCAAGACCGGCGTGTTCCGCCTGCGCCAGAAGGAGCTCGACGCCGCCGATTACGGCCAGACCGTGCTCGACGAAACCCGCAAGCTCAATGTCGGCCTCGACATCAGCGTGCAGCAGCTGGTCGAGGCCGTGCAGAAGGAAACCAATGCCTCGACCTTCCAGGCACGCCAGCAGATTTCCTACGCGACCACGGTGATGCTGGCGCTCGGCATTGCCACCCTGCTCGGCTCGGTACTGTTCGTCTGGCGCTATGTCGGCGGCAACATCCTGCACCGCGTCCGCAGCCTGCAGCATTCGATGCAGCTTCTGTCCAATGGCGATCTCGACAGCGAGATCTACCGCGCCAATCAGAATGACGAGATCGGCGCGATGGCTGACACGCTGCAGGTGTTCCGCGACAGCATGATCCGTGCCCGCGCGCTTTCCGCCGACCAGGACAAGGATCGCGCCGCCAAGGCCGAGCGCACCTCGCGCATCGAGGGGCGGATTGCCGATTTCGAGGCCACGGTGCGCGCAACCCTCGACAATTTGCAGCAATCGGCCACCTCCATGCAGGCAACTGCGCAGAGCATGTCCTCGACCGCGGATCAATCCAACGCGCTGGTGAACGCGGTCGCCTCCGCCGCGGAAGAGACCTCGGTCAATGTGCAGACCGTATCCGCCGGCACCGAGGAACTGTCGTCCTCGATCGCCGAGATCGGCCGCCAGGTCGTGACCTCGGCCGAGATCGCCCGCAAGGCGGTGGAAGAAGCTGGCTCGACCGATGCCACCATGCAGGGGCTGGCCGACAATGCGAGCCGGATTTCCGTCGTGGTCGATCTGATCCAGGTGATCGCCTCGCAGACCAACCTGCTGGCGCTGAACGCCACCATCGAAGCCGCACGTGCCGGCGAAGCCGGCCGCGGCTTTGCGGTGGTCGCTTCCGAAGTGAAGAGCCTTGCGAGCCAGACCGCGAAAGCAACGGACGAAATCCGCGCCCAGATCGCGAGCATGCAGGCGGTGACGACCTCCGCGGTCGGCGCCATCAGGAACATCGGCCAGACCATCGGCGAGATCAACGACGTGACGACGGCGATCGCCGCCGCGAGGAACAGGGCGCCGCGACACGCGAGATCGCCCGCAACATCCAGCACGCCGCCGGCGGCACGAGCGAGGTTTCCGGCAACATCACGGGCGTCTCGGCGGCTTCCGCCGAAGCCGGCGCCGCCGCCGCTCAAGTCCTCAACGCCTCCGCGGCGCTCCGCCGCGAAGCCGAGGGCCTGCGCGCTGAAATCGACGCGTTCCTCGGAAATATCCGCGCCGCGTAACCAGAAACCGTCATTCCGGGGCGCGCGAGAGCGCGAACCCGGAATCTGGGGGTTGTGGAGCGAGATTCCGGGTTCGATGCTGCGCATCGCCCCGGAATGACACCCGCGCCCCGGAATGACGGCATGCTGTTTTTCGGCTGGCGCCGGACCGCCGCTACGGCTAAGCCGATGTCCATGCATACGCGACCAGACTCATTACAATCCTCCGCCGAGGCCCTGCGCTACCCCTGGGAAAATCACCCAGGCCCTGACCAGGTCGTCGAGGTAACGCCGGGCGTGCTCTGGATACGGCTGAAACTGCCGTTCCGCCTCAACCACGTGAACATCTACCTGCTCGCCGACGGCGACGGCTGGACCGTGATCGATTCCGGCTTCGGCAATGAAGAGTCGATCGCGGCCTGGACCACGCTGCTCGACGGTCCGCTGCGGCATGTGAAGATCACGCGCCTGATCGTGACCCATTCGCATCCCGATCACGTCGGGCTTGCGGGCTGGATCACGGAGCGCTTCGACTGTCCGCTGTTCATGTCGCAGGTGGAATATCTGCAGTCCGTCTACCACCAAAACCGCGGCACCGAGGAGCGGCGCAACGCCCAGCGGCTGTTCTTCCGCCGCCACGGCATGGATGAAGATCTGACCGAGAAGCTGCTCGGCCGCGGGCAGGATTATCTGAAACGGGTCTCGGTGCTGCCGCCCTCGTACCGCCGCCTCACCCATGGCGACGAGGTCGTGATCGGCACGCGCCGCTTCAAGGCGATCACCGGCGGCGGCCATGCGCTGGACCAGGTGATGCTCTACTGCGCCGCCGACAAATTGTTCCTGTCGGCGGATCAGGTGCTGAGCAAGATCTCCCCCAATGTCAGCGTCTGGGCGGTCGAGCCCGAACAGAATTCGCTCGGCGAATATCTGGCGTCGCTGGCAAGCCTCACCACCACGCTACCCTACGACGTGCTGGTGCTGCCTGGTCACGGCGTGCCGTTTTACGGCCTGAAGACCCGAATCAAGCAGCTCGCCGACCATCACGAGGAGCGTTGCCGGTTGATCGCCGACGCCTGCCGCGACGTGCCGCAAACCTCCAAGGAACTCGTGCCCGTAGTATTCCACAAGCACGTGCTGGACGCTCACCAGATGGGCTTTGCCTCGGGCGAGTTGATCGCCCATGTCAACTACATGCTGGTCGAGGGCCGTCTGACCGCGCAGGAGACCGAGGGTGTGCTTCGGTTCCGGACAACGTGATCTTTTCCGCGCCTCGCGCATGCACGGCATAAAATGTTGCGTATGGGTTTGATCCAACGCAATTTTTTCGTCTTTCACATTTGCGCGCTGACGCTGCAAAGCGGGCCTTTTCGGCTCGACAGCCAAGCTGGAAACACTCTAAAAAGGAGTCCAATTCCCTCCGGTTCCTGCTCCAGGTTTTGCCATGGATTACAGCAAGTTTTTTAGCGCCGCCCTCGGCCAGCTTCATGATGAGCGGCGCTACCGCGTCTTCGCTGATCTCGAACGCATCGCCGGCCGGTTCCCGCACGCGGTATGGCACTCGCCCAAGGGCAAGCGCGACGTCGTGATCTGGTGCTCCAACGACTATCTCGGCATGGGCCAGCACCCGAAAGTGGTCGGCGCGATGGTGGAAACCGCGACCCGCGTCGGCACGGGCGCCGGCGGCACCCGCAATATCGCCGGCACCAATCACCCACTGGTCCAGCTCGAGGAGGAACTCGCCGACCTGCATGGCAAGGATGCCGCGCTCCTGTTCACGTCCGGCTACGTGTCGAACCAGACCGGCATTGCGACCATCGCAAAGCTCATTCCGAACTGTCTCATTCTGTCCGACGCGCTCAACCACAATTCGATGATCGAAGGCGTGCGCCAGGCCGGCTGCGAGCGGGTGATTTTCCGCCACAGCGACATGGCGCATCTCGAAGAGCTGTTGATTGCAGCCGGCCCCGACCGGCCCAAGCTGATCGTGTGTGAGAGCCTCTACTCGATGGATGGCGACATCGCGCCGCTCGCCAAGCTCTGCGACCTCGCCGAGAAATATGGCGCGATGACCTATGTCGACGAGGTTCATGCCGTCGGCATGTACGGCCCGCGTGGCGGCGGCATTGCCGAGCGCGACGGCGTCATGCACCGGATCGACGTGATCGAGGGCACGCTGGCGAAGGCGTTCGGCTGCCTCGGCGGCTACATCGCGGCAAAGGCCGAGATCATCGACGCCGTGCGTTCCTACGCGCCGGGCTTCATCTTCACCACCGCGCTGCCGCCGCCGATCTGCTCGGCCGTCACCGCCGCGGTCCGTCATCTCAAGACCTCCAACTGGGAGCGTGAGCGCCATCAGGACCGCGCCGCCCGCGTCAAGGCGATCCTGTCCGCCGCCGGCCTACCGGTGATGTCGAGCGACACCCATATCGTGCCGCTGTTCGTCGGCGATCCCGAGCGCTGCAAGCATGCCTCCGACCTCCTGCTGGAGGAGCACGGCATCTACATCCAGCCGATCAACTATCCGACGGTCGCCAAGGGCACCGAACGGCTGCGCATCACGCCCTCGCCCTATCACGACGACGCCCTGATCGATGCGCTGGCGGAATCCCTGCTGCAGGTCTGGGAACGGCTGGGCCTGCCCTTGCGGGAACAATCGCTGGCGGCGGAATAGCAGCGGGCGGAACCCTGTAGCCCGTCCGGGTAAGCGCAAGCGACACCCGGGACGACCAGGTGTGTGATCCCCGGATATCGCCAGCGCCCACCCGGACTTCGTCCGAACCTTAACGACGATCGCAAATCCCGGATTTGGCGGGAAATTCGCTGTCGCCTGCCGGGCGGCAAGGCGCTAGATTTCATTCCAAAAGGGGCCTGCACAGGGAGTTATGCAGTGGTGCTCCACGACTGGGGCGTGATCGCAACCGCCTTCAGCTATATCGGGCTCTTGTTCTTCGTTGCGCATTATGGCGACCGGCTGTCGCCGCCCCAGCGCAGCCGCGTCAGCGCCTATATCTACCCGCTGTCGCTTGCGATCTACTGCACCTCCTGGACCTTCTTCGGGTCGGTTGGCTTCGCCACCCGCACCAGCGTCGACTTCCTTGCGATCTATGTCGGCCCGATCCTGATGATCGGACTGTGCACGCCGCTGCTCCGCCGCGTGATCCAGCTCGCCAAGACCCAGAACATCACCTCGATCGCCGACTTCATCGGCGCGCGCTACGGCAAGAGCCAGGCGGTGGCGGCCACCGTAGCGCTGATCGCGATCATCGGATCGGTGCCCTATATCGCGCTGCAGCTGAAGGCGATGGCCTCCTCGCTCGAAACCATTCTGAGCGAGGACCCGGCGTTCTCGAAGATTCCGATCATCGGCGACATCGCACTGATGGTCACCCTGGCGATGGCCGTGTTCGCCGTACTGTTCGGCACCCGACAGGCCGACGCCACCGAGCATCAGCACGGCCTGATGTTTGCGGTCGCGACCGAATCCATCGTCAAGCTGATCGCCTTCCTCGCCGCCGGCGCCTTCGTCACCTTCTGGATGTTCAATCCGCAGGAGCTGATCCATCGCGCCATGAAGACGCCGGAAGCGGTGCGCGCGATCGAATATTCGCCGACCATCGGCAATTTCCTCTGCATGGTGGTGCTGTCGTTCTGCGCCATCCTGCTGCTGCCGCGCCAGTTCCATGTCAGCGTGGTGGAAAATACCAACGACGACGAGGTCGCCCGCGCCCGCTGGCTATTCCCGCTCTATCTCGTCGCCATCAACATCTTCGTGATCCCGATCGCAATCGCCGGTCTCGTCACCTTCCCGTTCGGCGCGGTCGACAGCGACATGTTCGTGCTGGCGCTGCCGATCGAAGGCGACGCCCCGCTGCTCTCCGTCGGCGTCTTCATCGGCGGCCTGTCGGCGGCGACAGCCATGGTGATCGTGGAATGCGTCGCGCTCTCGGTGATGCTGTCGAACGACATCATCGTGCCGCTGGTGCTGCAGCGGACGCCGCAGGCGCGCGGCGGCCAGAAGGATTTCGGTGACTTCCTCCTGAAGGCGCGCCGCTTCGCGATCTTCGCCATCATGGTGATGGCCTATTTCTACTATCGCGCGCTCGGCAATACCCAGCTCGCCGCCATCGGCCTGCTGTCCTTTGCCGCGATCGCCCAGCTTGCACCGGCATTCTTTGGCGGCCTGTTGTGGCGACGCGCCACCTCGCGCGGCGCCATCGGCGGTATGCTGGTCGGCTTCGTGGTGTGGGCCTACACGCTGTTCATTCCGTCCTTCATCGAGGGTAATACTGCGGGCGTCCTGCTTCTGCAGCACGGCCCGTTCGGGCTCGAGGCCTTGCGACCGCAGGCGCTGTTCGGCACGGATCTGCCGCCGCTCCTGCACGGCGTGCTCTGGTCGCTGGCGCTCAATGTTTTGACCTATGTCACGCTGTCGCTGGCGCGGCAGCCCTCCTCGATCGAACGCGTGCAGGCCGATCTCTTCGTGCCGACCGCGCTGACGCCGAGCGCTCCGACCTTCCGCCGCTGGCGCACCACCGTCACCGTGCAGGACATCCAGAGCACGGTCGCGCAATATATCGGCGCCGAGCGCGCGCAGCTTTCCTTCGAGGCATTCGCCGGGGGACATCGCACCCCGCTCGATCCGGCCGCCCCGGCCGATTTCGAATTGCTGCAACATGCCGAGCGCCTGATCGCCTCCTCGATCGGCGCCGCATCCTCGCGGCTCGTGATGTCGCTCCTGCTGCGCAAGCGCACCGTATCCGCCAAGGCCGCGCTGAAGCTGCTCGACGACTCTCATGCCGCGATGCATTTCAACCGCGAGATCCTGCAGACCGCGCTGAACCATGTGCGGCAGGGCATCGCCGTGTTCGACACCGACTTGCAGCTGATCTGCTCCAACCGGCAATTCAGCGAATTGCTGGCGCTGCCACCGCATCTGGTGCAGATCGGGATTCCCTTGCGCGAGATCCTCGAATTCATGGGCGAGATCAGCCCGCCCGACGCCGGCGACGAGGAAATCACGATGATGCGGCGGCTCGCCGCCTATACCACGGAGGGCGAGCCGCATCTTGAGCGCCTGGCCGACCAGCACATCGTGATCGAGGTCCGTTCCAACCGGATGCCTGACGGCGGCCTCGTCGTCACCTTCACCGACGTGACGCCATCGATCGAAGCGGCCGAGGCGCTGGAGCGCGCCAATGCGACGCTGGAAAAGCGCGTGCGCGATCGCACCGAAGAGCTCACCCGCCTCAATTCGGAGCTCGCGCTCGCAAAAAGCACGGCTGAGGACGCCAACATCTCGAAGACCCGCTTCCTCGCGGCTGCTAGCCACGACATCCTGCAGCCGCTGAACGCCGCGCGGCTCTATGTGACGAGCCTTGTCGAGCGGCAGAATGGCGGTGAGGATTCACGGCTCGTCGAGAACATCGACGATTCGCTGGAAGCCATCGAGGAAATCCTGAGCGCGCTGCTCGACATCTCCAGGCTGGACGCCGGCGCGATGTCGCCCTCGATATCGAACTTCAAGGTGGCCGATTTGATGCGCTCGCTGGAAATCGAGTTCGCGCCGATGGCGCACGCCAAGGGCCTGGAGCTGACCTTCGTGCCGTGCTCGCTGCCGGCGCAGTCCGATCGCCTGCTGCTGCGGCGCCTGCTGCAGAATTTCATCTCCAATGCCATCAAATATACCCCGCATGGCCGCGTGCTGGTCGGTTGCCGCCGCCGCGGCGAAACACTGCAAATCTGCGTCTACGATACCGGTGTCGGCATTCCCGTCATCAAGCGCGGCGAAATCTTCAAGGAATTTCATCGCCTCGAACAGGGCGCGCGGATCGCGCGCGGCCTTGGCCTCGGGCTGTCGATCGTCGAGCGGATCGCGCGTGTGCTCAACCATGGCATTGCGATCGACGCCAATGTTGGCGGCGGCTCGGTGTTTTCAGTGACAGTGCCGACCGCGAAGGCCATCAACCACACAGCCGCCGTAACCAGCGCCACGCCGCTGTCGCGCATGTCGATCGCAGGCACGCAGATCGTCTGCATCGAGAACGACCCCGCCATCCTCGACGGCATGAAGACGCTGCTGAAGGCCTGGGACGCCAAGGTGATCGCAGTGACCGATCCCGACGCCGCGATCGAAGCGATCGAGACTGCGGGTGGAACGGTGACCGGCCTTCTGGTCGATTACCACCTCGATCGCGGCAACGGCGTCGCCGCGATCCGCGATATTCGCCGCCGCTTCGGCGAGAACATTCCGGCGATCCTGATCACGGCCGATCGCAGCCCGCATGTTCGCGCCGCCGCGCGCGACGAGAACATCGCCGTCTTGAACAAGCCAGTGAAGCCGGCCTCGCTCCGCGCACTGCTCGGCCAGTGGCGCATCCAGCAAATGATCGCGGCGGAATAGGTCGAGTCGTCGATTGCGTCTGATCGCGGATTACCGTTGAGGCGTGATTGCTTTGATAGCTGAAATTAGCAGCCAGCAGACCATCACAACCAACCAAACATAGCCAACGCCGCTATAGCGAACGCCGCCGAATACTTGTTTCTGAATGCGGCCCCGCGGGCTCATCTTGCCAAGCCACTCGCGACCCCAAATTATTAGCAGGTTTTCCTGAAGCTTCCTCGTAACGTCGCCATAAGCCGTTGCGTCCGCCGCCGGGAGGGACCAGGCATCGATCAGCAGTTCCCTCGAATCGACGATAGTCCGGCCTTCGACCCTGAAGCGATCAGTATAGCTGATGTGCGGCGCTTCAAACCGGTGCGACCAACCTTCGTCACCCCACCGGCACGGCATATTTAGCCTTAGAAAGCTAGTGATCTTTCGTGGGCGACGAAGATGAATGTCAGTTTCACGCCGCACTCCGGCAAGCGGATGCAACTCCCCGCTGAATGTGCCGCTTGCGACGACAAGGTTCAGTTCGGCGCTAGCATTACCCGGCTTCCAACAATCCCTAATTTCGTAGGCCAACGTGACTGTGACACTATTGCGGCCCGGATCATCTTGGACTTCGATTGGCGCCGTTTCCGCCACACTGGGCCAAACGGATTGCAGTTCCTTCAGCACCGCCTGGACATAGCCTGCAGTCCCCTCGTTCGCGAAACGACGGCGAATTGCGTCGGCCCCCCAGAAGAAATAGTCAATGTGCCGACGAAGAGCGGCCGGCGATTCCGGCTTCGGCCCGATCGTGATCTCGTCTTCGACATGCAGGATGTGAAGCGCTTCTTCGCCTCCTAGCCTTTCCAACCCGGTGGTATGCGGCGTCAACGGCAATCCCCAGCCAACATGCGGCTGAAGCACGTTCTGCAGATTGCCCAACTGAACCTGCGCCGTCGGATCGAGCCAGTAACTGATCCCATTCAGCGACAGACGGACAATGCAATGGTTAAAGACGCCCGAGCTGGGAATGAAGTCGTTAAGGGAATAGCCATGTGTAGTCGACACCAGCGCGGCGCAGGCATCGAGTCCCAGCCGCCTGGCGCCCGCCGTGTAAAGTTTCGCCGCGTCCTTGCAATCGCCAAAGCGCGTGCTCCAAATCGTATCGAGTGGGCGCGGCGTTAATCCGCCTTCACCCAACGAGATGGCAAAGTAACGCAGTTCCCGCTGTATAAAGCGCAACCATTCGACGGCGCGCTGATCGGAAGTCTCATAAGCCGACGCAAGACGATCGATTTCGACGACAAGCGCCTCCGGAATAGCATCGCTCTCATAGAACGGGGCAAACAAACTTGCGACCTCGTTCCAGCTCTCAAACTCGCTGAATTGCAGCGTCGGACGCAAAAGAAGCCATGTTGGAGTGAGAGGCTCCAACTCGCGACGCTGCTGCCCAATCATTTGCCAGCGCGAATCTTCCGTCTCGCCGCTCACCGTAACGCTCACATCGGGCGGATCGTTGAATCGCTTGACGTGAACACGGCGATCGAGCGGTCGTACGAGCCGTTGGCGTGTCTCGTACCAAGGATTGAAGGAGTCGAAGACGACCCACGTTACATATTTCCCGTTCAGCACAGGCACGGTGCCGTACAGGGTGCCGCTCACTTCGACAATGTCATCGACGCGCACGTCGGGTATTAGCAGAGAGGCTGTCAGGCGGCCATCGAAGACAAGGCGCTCCAGATTTGTTTCACGGCGCAGCAGCTGAAACGTTTCCGGCTTTGCATGTTCGATGTAATTACCACCCCGCACGACGCGGACAAAATGCACTTCCAGCCGCTGGAAGCCGGGATCGAAATCCAACACGACATTCGCGACCTGTTGCGCCCCCTCCCTGGTCAACACGCGCTGAATTGTGCGGAAGTGCCAGACCACGTCACCATCGCTCAGGTTCACCTGAACGTCACAAAGCAATCGACACAAACCATTGGCAATGCAGGATGTGTCCGTGTTCGGAATGTTCGAAAGATAGGGCTGGTGATCGACCCAGTCCGGCACCGGCACGCAGCGCACGGGCTCTTGCGCAGTCCGCTCTAACCTCACGTCACAGCCCCGACGCCAGTTTCCCAACTACGTGCAGGTTGTAACAAACTCATCCTGCGCCGCAAAACGGAAAAAGCGAGTAGGACGTGACGAATAGACCTCTGACGCTGGTACCGACTATTGCTCCGACGGCGTGCCCTGGCGCCATTGCGAGCCCGCGATCTTCGCAGCCGCGATCACGGCCTGCGTGCGGCTTTCGACACCAAGCTTTTGCAGGATCGCCGACACATGCGCCTTGATGGTGGCCTCGGACACGCCGAGCTCGTAGGCGATCTGCTTGTTGAGCAGTCCCTCGGACAACATCATCAGAACGCGCACCTGTTGCGGGGTCAGCGTCACCAGCCGGTCGCGCAAGCGCGTCATGTCGGGATCGGCGGCCGACGACAGATCCGTGTCAGGCGGCACCCAGACATCGCCATCCATCACCTTCACGATCGCGTCGCGCAGCGTTTCCACCCCGAACCGCTTCGGGATGAAACCCGAAGCGCCGAAATCGAGTGAGCGGCGGATGGTGGCGCCGTCGTCGCTAGCGGACACGATCACCACCGGAATCGCCGGATATTGGGCGCGCAGATAGATCAAGCCGGAAAAGCCGGAAATGCCGGGCATCGAGAGATCGAGCAGGATCAGGTCGACGTCGGCGTCCCGTTCCAGCAGCGCAGTCAGATCCTCGAATGATCCTGCTTCGTCGATCTTCGCCGTGGCGACGACACTACCGACGGCCTGACGCAAGGCGTCGCGGAACAGCGGGTGATCATCGGCAATAACGAGATGGGTGTTGGCAGCAGTCATTTAAACTTGTGCGTCCCTTGAAGTGAACCGCCAGCGCTCTTGAAGGCCTGATCGGGAGAAATTTCAATCGTGATTCTCCCCCCTTGGCATAAGGCATGCAAGCACTCAATGCCGGTCCACGTGAATGCAGTTAATAGTCGTTGTGCATTGCAATAGCGCTATCGGACGTTGCCCGCGCATCTTGCTCCGATGGCTCTTCCACATCGTTGGGAACTTCTCCCACATATAAAGCCATGGAAGGCCAAAAGTCTAATTTTGACAGTTTTCATCCCAATGTTACCGTGGGTTGAGGTCAATGGATGATGCGCCGAATCCGACACGTCCGGCGCAGGGGTCTTTCATCAAAAAAAATCGGGGGAGCAGGCAACAATGGCAATGACAGCGGCGGCGGGCGGTGATGTCCGCTCGCGCGGGATGACCGGACAGGAGAGAAAGGTCATCTTCGCATCATCACTCGGCACCGTATTCGAGTGGTACGATTTCTATCTCTACGGTTGGACCGCGGCGCAGATCGGCAAGGCCTTCTATTCGGCGTTCGACGCGAACACGCAGTTCATCTTCGCGCTGCTCACTTTCTCTGCCGGCTTCCTGGTTCGTCCGCTCGGCGCGCTGGTGTTCGGCCGCATCGGCGACCTCGTCGGGCGCAAATATACGTTCCTCGTCACCATCACGATCATGGGCCTGTCGACCTTCCTGGTTGGTCTGACACCGGACTATCAAGCCATCGGCTGGCTGGCGCCTACGATCCTGATCGGCCTGCGGCTCCTGCAAGGCCTTGCTCTTGGCGGCGAGTATGGCGGCGCTGCGACCTATGTCGCAGAGCACGCGCCTGCCGGCAGGCGCGGCTACTATACCTCATGGATCCAGACCACCGCGACGATCGGTCTGTTCCTGTCGCTGCTCGTCGTTTACATCGTCCGCAACAGCATGAGCGCTGACGCGTTCGGTGCATCGGATCTCTCGGGCGGATGGCGCTATCCCTATCTGCTCTCGATCATCCTGCTCGGCATTTCGATCTGGATTCGTCTGCAGCTTGCCGAATCGCCGCTGTTCCAGAAGATGAAGGACGAAGGCAAGGGTTCCAAGGCTCCGCTCTCGGAGGCCTTCGGCACTTGGCAGAACGGCAAATATGCGCTGATCGCGCTGCTCGGTCTGACCGCCGGTCAGGCCGTGATCTGGTACGGCGGCCAGTTCTATGCCCGCGTCTTTCTCGTCAGCACCCTGAAGGTGCCGGCGAACTCCGCGGACATCGCATTGATCGCCGCACTTGCGATCGCGACGGCAGGCTTTGTGTTCTTTGGCTGGCTGTCGGACAAGATCGGTCGAAAGCCGATCATCATGGCGGGCTGTCTGCTCGGCGCAGTGACCTATCACTACGCGTTCAGCCTGCTTACGACGGCGGCCAATCCGGCCCTGGAAAAAGCGCTCGCCAGCGCACCGGTCACCGTGACTGCCGATCCCGCCGACTGCCACGTGCTGTTCGATCCGGTCGGCGGCCGCGTGTTCACCAGTTCGTGCGACGTCGCGCGTAACGCCCTGATCGCCTCTTCCGTCAACTTCAGGATGGAGAACGGCGCGCCGGGCAGCCTCGCCAAGGTGACTGTCGGCAACAAGTCGTTCGAGTCGGTGAACGGCACTGGCATGGATGCGAAAGCCTTTGCCGCGCAGCGCACGACGTTCACCAATGCGGTGACGGCTGCGGTGGGCGAGGCCGGTTACCCGGTGAAGGGCGCGAACCCCGCGGAAATCAACATGCCGCTCCTGATCATCGTGCTGACCTATCTCGCGATCCTCGTGACCATGGTCTATGGCCCGATCGCCGCGGCACTGGTCGAGCTGTTCCCGACCCGCATCCGCTACAGCTCGATGTCCCTGCCCTATCACATCGGCAACGGCTGGTTCGGCGGACTGTTGCCGCCGATCGCCGTGGCCTTGGTCGCCGCGACCGGCAACATCTACGCGGGCCTCTGGTATCCGATCGCGATCGCGGCGATGACCTTCATCGTCGGCACGATCTTCGTACCGGAAACCAAGAACGTGGACATCACGGCCAACTGATTCCGATCACGCAGGTCGCGCGTCTCGAGAACACACCAAGGGCCCGGCCGCGGATCGCCTCCGCGGCCGGTTCTTTCATGGACTGGCGCTGCCGATGAACTGCAG
>Ga0153954_1000336_pt1 | contig 39481 bp, 39 predicted proteins | sample TSFL038MetaG_FD_102277 | JGI IMG/M metagenome (GOLD analysis project Ga0153954, IMG submission 102277) | Attine ant fungus gardens microbial communities from Florida, USA - TSFL038 MetaG | ecosystem: Host-associated > Fungi > Mycelium > Unclassified | place: USA: Florida, Wekiwa Springs State...
GCGCCAATGGCCGTGAAGACCGCGAGGCTGGTCTCGTCATAGACGCGGATCTTGAGGCCAGCGAGATCAGCCGGCGTAGCGATGGGCTTGCGACTCCACAGGCCGCTTGCCGGCCAGGGCGTAGCGTAAAGCAGCTCTTGTCGTTCCCGCTGGAAACGCTGTGCGTAGAGCGTGTGTGCGCGCTCGTACAGCCGTCTGGCGTCGTCTTCCTGCGACGCCACGAAAGGCAGCGACGAGAGCAGGAAGAGGGGATCGATGTTGCCCAGGGCGCCGGCGAAGGCGCAGCCCGCGGAAAGCCTGCCATCGCGCACGGCGGCCACGATCTCGACCGACTTCAGCCCGGCCATCCCGTCATAGGACGGCGTGACGACGATGTGTGCGCCGGTCTCGCCGGCGACCCGGGAGACGAAGTAGGCGAGGCCTTCGCCCGACACGGTCGAGGCGGGATATTCCGTCGCCATCGACCAGACGGCGTTCTCGGCGCGGGCCGGTCGTGCGGCCGCCGACAGGAACGGCAGGGCTGCGGCGAAGCGTGCCAATTTGCGTCGCGACAGGCGCGGCGAACGATCGAACATGATTGCAGTATAGGCCGGGATGTTTGCAGCAGGCCCAAATTCGGAGCCCTCAGATATTTGCTTACGATTCTTTCCGCGCGACGAACGGGAGTGTAGAGCAACTTGGAGTGGCGCGTGGTGGGACACTGCAACGGAAGGGATTTGAGAGGTCTTCTCGTCGATGGCTCTGGATGTCTATGTCGGATCGCTGACGCGCTACTACGCCAGGGACTGGGAAGGCACCGCAGAAAGAGCGACCCGCGATCGCGGCGGTGACCGCGAGACAAACCGGTCCTCCGCTGCGTCGGATCGTCTCAAGGAAGCTGAACGCCTGCGCCCTCGTGTGCTTGCCTGGCGCACGGCGTTGCACGGATCGCTCGGCGCGGATGCGCCCGTGCCGTTCGAGTGGAGCGAATCCCTCGACGGTCCGCATTTCACCGGCCGGCCGGGCTGGGCCAGCTTCGGATCGCTCGTCCTGTGGGCGGCCTATATCGAGCATCCGTCGTTGCGCCGTCCACCGACGCTGCCCGAACTATGGGACGACGATCCCGCCCTGATGCGCTCCAATGCCGAGGGCTTCCGCTCGCGCTTTGCCCATCTCGTGCGCAAGGTCGAGCTCTGGCTGCCGGTGTCCTTTCCCTTCACCTTCGAGGCCAACGATGTCGACGGAAGGCGCATCGTCATCGGCTCGGCCGATACGCTGTCGCGCCAACTCGCCGATCTCAACAACGCCACCTGGAAGGTCGACTCCAACGAGATCGTTTCCTGGAGCCGCCGTCCGCCGCTCGACGATGCGCCACTCGAGATCCGTGCGCGCTATGGCTTCGCGATTCTCTCCGCGCTGGCGCGGCGGGCCGTCGAGCATCGCCTGCCGATGAAGCTCGACACATGACAAAGAAAAACCGCCCGCTTTGCAGCGGGCGGTTTCGTTTCACATCCCTGTGACGGGAGATCTCAGTAGCCGGCAGTCGGCGTGGCCGGCGGCGGCTCGGTCGCGGGCGGGCGGTTGCGCCGGTCGGCCATGAACTGGTCGAACTCCGCGCGATCCTTGGCCGAGCGCAGCTTGTCGAGGTAGTCGCGGAACTCGCGCTGCTCTTCGTCGAGCTTGCGCAGCGTCTCCTCGCGATATTCGTCGAAGGCGACGTTGCCGCTCGATTGATGGCCCCAGCGATGACGACGCTTCCACGCGCGCCATTCCTCGCGCTTGGCGCGCCAATCCGCGCGGGCGGCCTCGCGATCCTCGGGACCGTACCAGCGGCCGTATTGGCCATGCTTCCAGCAAGACATGCGTCCACTCCATTTCAGGTAGATGAGCAGGCCGAGGCCAACCGGCCAGAAAACGACGAAGCCCAGGATCACCAGAGCGACCCACGCCGCCTTGGGGATCTCGTCCATTTTTTCCATCAGGCCGTACATGCGGGCCTCCTTCGGGCCAGTGGTTAACGTATGTAAATGTTAACGACATTTACATTGGGCTCGCCCCCTGGGAGAGTCAAGGGGGCCTTACGCTTTTTGCGGAAAACCCAATCCCTGCAGGTAGATGAGCATCTGCGATTCGAGCAGCTCTTCGGGCGTCATGGGCAAGCTGCGCCGGCCGGCATCGCCGCGGCCGAAGAGCGAGGCGATGCCATGTGCCATCGCCCAGACGTGCAGGCTCATCATCAGCGCGGGCGGTCGCTTGCCGGCGGGAAGCTCGCCGACCAGCGTCTCGGCCGCACGGCGCAGCACGGCGAAGGCGCGGTCGCCCGCGGCGCGCAACTCGGCATTGAGATCGGGCGGTAGGCCCGATTCGAACATCGCGGCGTAATAAGCGGGCTCGGCGCGCGCGAAGGCGAGATAGGCGCGGCCGACGTTGTTGAAGGCGGTGAGCGGGTCGGGCTTGCCGTTGGCCCAGCCCGCCGTGAGCATCGCTTCGAAGCGGCCGAAGCCCTCGCGCGCCACGTCGGCCATCAGCGCATCGCGGTCGCGGAAGTGGCGATAGGGAGCGGCCGGCGACACGCCCGCCGCGCGCGCAGCGTCGGCAAAGGTGAAGCCTGCCGGACCCTTCTCGGCGATCAGTTTGCGCGCCGCCTCGCGCAGCGCCTCGCGCAGATTGCCGTGGTGATAGCCTTCGCGCGCCTGCGGTTTCCAAGCCATGTTAAGGGAGTTTACATTAAAGCGCCGGCTGGCAATAGCGGCCCGTCTGTACATCGGTCATGCATTGCGTTGCGTAACGCGATGTGGCGGGATACGCCCATGCCGCTTGGTTTCGAATTCCGCTCCGCCGCCCGTTCCGATCTCGACTTCTGCTGGTCGATCTACCGTGACGCCATGAAGCCCTTAACCGAGGCCGTCGGCCGGTGGGAGGAGCCGGTCCAGCACAAGCTGATCGAGAAGGCGGTCCACAATGTCCACACCTCGATCCTGCGCCAGGAGGGCGCCGACGCCGGCTGGCTGCAGATCGAGGAGGGCCCCCAGGTCGTGCACCTGCAGCAGCTCTTCCTGCTGCCGGACCGGCGCAATCGTGGTCTCGGCACCGCCTTCCTGACCTGGATGAAGGAACGCGCCGAGCGCAAGCGCAAGGATCTCACCCTCGAGGTGATGAGCAACAACCCGGCGTGCCGGCTCTACGAACGCCTGGGCTTCAAGCCGGTAACCACGGCGGACCACAAGATCACGATGCGCTACTGAGCGCGGTGGATCGCTTCTCCGAGCTCTTGCGGCGGCGCTAGCCTCGCGGCTCGTTGGACTCGATGTCTTCGGTCACCTTGCGGGCGAGCTTGTGCTCGCTGTCCTGGATCAGCCGCTTCTTGCGCCAGCCGCCCTGCAGGAAGACGGCAGCCATCATCAGGGCCGTTGCCAGGTTGGTGATGGGCACAGACCAGAAGATGCCCTCGGAGCCCAGCGACGTGTGCTTGGACAGCAGATAAGCCACGGGCAGCTGGATGACCCATTGCGCGATCATGGTGAGCACCATGTTGATCACCATGTTGCCCGAGGCGCGAAACATGCCGCTTATCGTGAACTGGATGCCGATGAAACCCCAGGACAGCGCCATGATGCGAACATAGCGCGAGCCTTCCTCGATCACGCCGGCATCGCGCGGCACGAAAAAGGCGACCAGCCAATGGGCGCACAGGAAAGCAATCACACCGAAGCAGGTCAGCACGCCGAAGCCCAGCATGGCACCCAGCCTCCCGATCGCCGCGGCGCGGTCGATGTTGCCGGCGCCGATGTTCTGGCCGGCCAGCGCCGACACCGCCATCGACAGGCCGACCGCCTGGATGATCACGACCTGGAAGACGTTCGAGCCGACGCCGTAGGAGGCGATGGTCTGCGTGCCGAAGCTGGTGACCAGGAAAGTCATCACCATCAGGCCGAAGGCGCGTGACGACATCTCGATCGAGGCCGGCAAGCCGAGCGCGAAGGCGCGTTTGACGTGCTTGAGATCCGGCTTGAAGTCGGCCCAGTGAACGTGGATGCCGTGGCTGCCGCGGCGCAGGATGATGAGGCCGGTGATCGATGCCATCGCCTGCGTGATGAAGGTCACCATCGCGGCGCCCATCACGCCAAACGCCGGGATCGGTCCCCAGCCGAAGATCAGCAGCGGGTTCAGCACGAAGTTGCCGATCACCGTGGCCGCCACGATGAGCACCGGTACGTTCGCCCGGCCGATGGAGCGCATGATCGCCTGGAAGACGAAGAAGGCGAAGTTGAAGGCCAAGCTGAAGAAGGCGACGCGCATGAAGCCCAGCGCGCCGTCGTAGACGTCGGGCGTCACGCCCATCAGATGCAGCAACAGCGGCGAGATGAAATAGCCGAGCACGGTCAGCACCGCCGCCGACGCGATCACCATCAGCATCGTCTGGCCGGCGACATGGCTCACCATCTTCTCGTTGCGTGCCCCGACATACTGCGCGATCAGCGTCGAGCCGGCGATGGAAAGGCCTGCGCCGACGGCGAACATCAGGAACATCACGGGGAAGGAAACGGACACCGCTGCCACCGCCGCGCCGCCCAATCGGCCGACCCAGAAAGCGTCGATGATCTGGTAAGCTGACTGCAACACGTTCGCGGCCACGATCGGCAGCGCAAGTCTCAGCAGCGAACGGAGGATGGGCCCTTCGAGGAGCCTGTTCTTGTAGGAGGGCACGGCGGGTCATATGGGCGGAAGGACTAGGTGATGCAACTCTGGAATACGAATGTCGCGCCTGCGCGGGGCGCGTTGCGGCTTGCCCGCGAGATCGAAGAGGCCGGCTGGGACGGCCTTCTGGTCGTCGACTCACAGAATCTGTCGGGCGATCCGTACGTCGCGCTGGCGCTGGCTGCGACCGTCACCAAGACGCTCGGCCTCGGCACCGGCGTGACCAATTCGGTGACCCGTGAAGCCGCCGTGACAGCGGCGTCGATCACCTCGGTCCATCGCGTTTCCGGCGGACGTGCCGTATTGGGCATCGGCCGCGGCGACAGCGCGCTCGCTCATCTCGGGCGTGCGCCGGCGCGTCTTGGGCAGTTCGAACGCTACCTGCGCCATCTGCAGAAATATCTCGCGGGCGAATCGGTCCCCTTCGACGAGTTGAAGATCCCCGACGACGTCGCGCCGCCGATGTCCGGGTTGCATCTCCATGACGCGCCGCCGGCGAGTCGCATTGGCTGGATCGCCGACGGTTTGAAGGATGGCGGCAAGGTGCCGGTCGAGGTCGCGGTGAGCGGTCCGAAGGTGATCGCCATGGCGGCGCTGCACGGCGATCGCGTGATGTTCACCGTCGGCGCCGATGTCGAGCGCCTGCAGTGGGGCATCGAGCTCGCGAAGAAGACCCGCAAGGAGGCGGGCCTCGATCCGGATGCGATCAAGTTCGGCGCGTTCATCAATCTCGGCTGCCACGCCGACATCGGGATGGCACGCGCCCTGGTGCGCGGCGGACTCACGACCTATGCCCGTTTCTCGGTGATGCACGGCAAGGCCAATGGTCCATTCTCGAGCAAGGACCGTGGCGTGCTCGAATCATTGCGCACCAACTATGACATGAAGCAGCACACCAGAGGCGATTCGCGCCAGGCCGGCATCCTCACGGATGACTTCATCGATCGCTACGCCATCGTCGGCTCGCCCGACCGCTGCATCGCGCGCCTGAAGGAGTTGGAGAAGCTCGGTCTCGACAAGGTCGCCATCAGCGGCGGCACTAGAGGCGCGCCCGTAGCCGAGATCCCGGTCGCGAAGGCGTTGGTGACGAAGTATGTGCTGCCCGGGATGAGGAACTGAGCATGGTCGCTTCACCGAGAGCCGGTGGCTGCCGCTGTGGTGCTATCCGCTATGAAGTCAAAGGTACGCCGATTGGCGGCATCGCTTGTCATTGCCGCGACTGCCAGTATGTATCGGGCGGTGCGGAGAACTTGTCGATGATCTTCGATCGCACAGGCTTTTCCGTCCTCAAAGGCGAACCCAGGGTCTACAAGGCGCGACCAACGAGTGGAGGAAGCTTCTTCTGCGAGGTTTGCGGCGTGCATGTCTTCTCACAACCTGACAGCAATCCTGGGCTGATCGCGATCAAGGTCGGCAGTCTTGACGACCGCTCAGACTTCAAGGTCCATGCTGATATCTGGTTGAAATCTGCGCCACCCTGGCACCGCCCTTACAAGGACGCCCGGCAAGTAGAAGGTAATCTTTCGAGCTGAGCATGCCGAGTGTTCTCGATCACTGTACGCGCGGCGCGTCCATGGCCGAGATCCCGGTCGCGAAGGCGCTGATGGCGAAGTACGTGCTGCTGGGAATGCAGTAAGAGGGGGAGACGGATATGGGGCGTGTGGACTTGGCGATTTATGTCGGATCGCTGGACTATTTCTGGGAATGGGAATGGCTTACGGGTAAGCTTTGGCCGTCTGGGCCGATTGAGATTCCGGCACCGGAAGGCATTGAAGGCGTCAAGGTCACCTATTTCCCTATCAAGGATGACCGTCAGCTCAGGCGGAAGAAGATCGGCGATTGGCGCGAGCGGATGAGGACTGAACTGAGTGAATGGCTCAAGGCTCCTCTCGATTGGGATGAAGCCGATCGACGCCATGCCGTCGCAACACCTAACGGTAAATGCTGGACGTCGCTGATGCTTTGGGCGGCCCACGCCGAGTTCAACGAGAAGCCGCCTGCCGTGGCAGGCTCCGATGAGGCGAACAATCAGACCTTCGCCCGGCTCGGTCAATTGCCCGACGAACCACGGTTTCGTCAGATCGTTCAATGTATCGACTATTGGTTGCCAGCCCCTTTTGAGACGGTGCTGAACAGTGATGGGCCTGTCGGCGACAGCGCATCGATCGGTTCATCGCCCGTCCTGCTCGCGCAACTGGAGACACTGAACGCGGAGACCTGGAAGGCCGACGGCGCCACCATCCAGAGATGGAGCGAAGCCGGCGAGCCGACGGACGGCATGCTCGAAAGCGAAGCGCGTTACGGGTTCGCTGAGCTTTTCCTCGCGGCGCAATACTCCTGCGATAACCACATGCCCATGAAATACTACTTCGACGAAAATAGCCTATCGCCAGATGCTGATGCCTGAGCCGGGAAGGCCCAACTCACCCCACATCGCATCGACCTTGTCGATGACGGCTTGATCCATGCGGATCTGCCGGCCCCACTCGCGGCTGGTCTCGCCGGGGAACTTGTCGGTGGCGTCAAGGCCGATCTTGGAACCGAGCCCGGATACCGGGCTCGCGAAGTCGAGATAGTCGATCGGGGTGTTCTCGATCATGGTGATGTCGCGCGCGGGGTCCATGCGCGTGGAGATCGCCCACATCACGTCCTTCCAGTTGCGCGCATCGATGTCGGCGTCCACGACGATCACCCACTTCGTGTACATGAACTGCCGGAGATACGACCACACGCCCATCATCACCCGCTTGGCGTGGCCGGCGTAGGCCTTCTTCATCGAGACGACGGCAATGCGATACGAGCAACCCTCGGGCGGCAGCCAGAAGTCGACGATCTCGGGGAACTGCTGCTGGAAGAGGGGAATGAATACCTCGTTCAGCGCCTCGCCCAGCACCGAGGGCTCGTCGGGCGGGCGGCCGGTGAAGGTCGAGAGGTAGATGGGCTTGCGGCGCATCGTGATGGCGCTGAGCGTGAAGACCGGAAACTTCTCGACGCTGTTGTAGTAGCCGGTGTGATCGCCGTAGGGGCCTTCGTCGCCGTAGTCGTCGAGGCTGACATGGCCCTCGAGCACGATTTCGGCCTCGGCCGGCACCTTGAGCGGCACGGTCTTGCAGTCGACCAGTTCGACCTTCTTGCCTCTGAGGAGTCCGGCGAACTGATATTCCGACAATGTGTCTGGCACCGGCGTCACGGCGGCCAGGATCGTGCCGGGATCGGCGCCGATCACCACGGCAGCCGGCAACGGCTCGCTCTTGCCCGAACCCTTCCAGCGCTGGTGATGCTGGGCGCCGCCGCGATGTTTCAGCCAGCGCATGAGCGTCGTGTTACGGCCGGTCACCTGCAGCCGATAGATGCCGAGATTGAAACTATCTTGTTTGTCGCCTTTGGGATTCGGCCCTTGCGTCACCACGAGCGGCCAGGTGATGAGCGGCGCCGGCTCCCCTGGCCAGCAGGTCTGGATCGGCAGCTTGCCGAGATCGATGTCGTTGCCGGTCAGCACGACTTCCTGGCAGGGTGCCGTGCCCACCGTACGCGGCTTCATCGCCATGACCGTGCGCAGCATCGGCAGCATGTCGAGTGCCTCTCGCCAGCCGCCGGGCGGTTCGGGCTGCCGCAGGAAAGCCAAGGTCTCGCCGACCTGACGGAGCTCGCCGGGCTCGCGGTCCATGCCCCAGGCGACGCGCTCCACGGTGCCGAACAGGTTCACCAGCACCGGCACGTCGAAGCCGGTGACGTTCTCGAACAGCACGGCGGGGCCCTTTTCGGCCAGGAGCCGAGTCTGTATCTCGGTCATCTCCAGCACCGGCGACACGGGCGCTTTGACGCGCACCAGCCGGCCGGCCTGTTCGAGCCGGGTCATGAAGTCACGGAGCGAGGCGTAGGGCATGGCCGTGCATAAAGGCCGGCACGCTCCGAATCAAACCGGTTCAATACAACCGGGACCTGTGTTAGAGGCGGCGAAACACTCGACGGATTTGTCCATGCCGATTCTCGGCCTGCTCGGAACTCTGCTCTATTTCGGCTGCATCATTCACGCCATCAAGACGGGGCGCGCCAGCTATTGGCTCTTCATCCTGATCCTGCTTCCAGGCATCGGTTCGGCCATGTACCTGCTGATGGAAGTACTGCCCGAGGTGCGCGGTAGCCGCGCTGCGCGGAAGGCAGTGACGCATGTCGGCAATACGCTCGATCCCGACCGCATGATGCGCAAGCGCGTCGAGAACCTCGATGTCGCCGACACCGCCGACAACAAGCGGCATCTCGCCGAAGAATGCATGAAGCGCGGTCAGTGGGAAGACGCGCTCAAGCTTTATCGCTCTGCCCTTGTCGGCCCGTTGGCTGACGATCCAGCGCTGATGATCGGTTTGGCCAAGGCGTTGTTTGGCCACGGCGATTTCCAGGAGGCGCTCGATACGCTCGACGCCTTGCAAAAGGCCAACCCGGGCTATGAATCTCGCGAAGGCCACATGATTTACGCGCGCACCCTTGAGATGCTGGGCCGTAGTCACGAAGCGGCCGACGAGTACCGCTCACTGATCGGATACGCACTCGGGCCCGAGGCGCAGGTACGCTACGGCCTGCTGATGAAGGCGATGGGCGATCAGCAGACCGCGAAGACCGCCTTCGAGGAGGCCGTCAAGACCTACGGGCGGCGCATCAACAAGCTCGATCGCGCCGATCGCGAATGGATCGCGCAGGCCGAACGGCAGCTCGCCTGAGATGCCGGAGGTCCCGGCCGAATTTGAGGCCCTGCTGAGCCGCGCCGGCCGGAAAATATTGGCCGGCACGCATCCCCTGTGTGGCGCACTGGCTGACCCCAAGCGGCGCTTCCTCGCCGCCGAGGATTTGATCGATCGCGCCAAGGCCGCGCGCCTGCGCCAGGTGCTCGAGACGAAGCTCGCCGACACGCTGGAGCCGCTCGCCAAGCCGATTCCGCCTGAGAGCATCTGGGAGATGCGCCGCGATTACGGCGAGCTGCTGCCCAAGACCAGCCGCGCCCGCACGATCTTCTTCGACAGCCGACGCGAGCCTGGGGTGAAGGCGGCCGAGCGCATCGGCCTCGCAAAGATGATGCGCTCGGAGTCGTTCCGTGCCTTCGCCGAGGCGCTGGCGGGAGCGAGGCTCGCGTCGGGCTGGGGCCGACAGGTCCTGCGCTACGGGCCGGGCGACTATGCCGGCCCACACAACGATCACCATCCCGAGAATCCTCGCGCCAGGCGTGGCTACATCGACCTGCATGTCAGCCTGTGCACGCCCTCGGTGCAGCATCAGTGGCTAGTCTACAGTCGCGCCGGCCATTTCAGCGAGATCGTCTCCGTTGCCGGCGCGTCGACCGTTACGGCCTATCGTCTGCCGTTCTGGCACTACACGACGCCGCTGGTCGGTGGAGCGAAAGCGGCCCGTTGGGTGCTGCTGGGAACGTTCCTCTATCGCGGTACCTGAGAGCGATCCATTGATCAAAACGGCGGATGCGAGGATCTACGATTTACGCTTCACGCGCATAGTGGAGACCCGGATCCAAGGCCGTATACGAGTTGAGATGCCGAAGCGCGGGGGCCGCAGGAGACGCTGCACGGCGGGGCAGATCGAGCGCGGCAGAGGGGATGGTATGGCCAACCTCACCGTCAGATTCGGTACATCTAACGGTCACCTTTGGTAACCGATCATTCGGAGCACGGGCTTCTGGCCCGCTCATGATCGGGCTGGAAGCCCGCGCTCCGAATGATCAGAAATGCTCTAAGGCACGGCGACCGGCACGACGCTGATCGAATTGCGCGGGCTGCCTTCGATGATGCGGTCGGTGTAGACGAGATAGATCAGCGCCTTGCGCTTGGCGTCCCAGAAGCGCGTCACTTGCGTGCTTTTGAAGATCAGCGAGGCGCGCTCGCTGAACACTTCGTGTGGGCTCTTGAGCTTGTCGAGCTTGCTCACATCCACGTCGCCGACGCGGCGGCAGGCGATCGAGGCCTCGCCCGGATCCTCGGCAAGTCCGACCGCGCCCTTGAGACCGCCGGTGCGCGCGTGGCTCATGTAGCAGGTGACGCCCGGCACGTCGGGACCGTCGAAGGCTTCGACCACGATCTTGTCGTTGGGCCCGATCCATTTGAAGCGGTAGCCGACCGAGCCGATGTCCTCGGCGAGGGCAGGCAGCGCGATCAGGGACAGGAGAGCGGCAATCAGGATCGAACGGCGCATTCGTCAGGCTCCTTTGGAGGCACCAGCGCGATGCCGATGACATGGTACCATTGCGGGCATTCGCCAAGGGTAGCCCAGGCCATCAGCCCGACAGAAGGTAGCCCACCAAGCCCGGAAGGCCGTCAGACGGGGCGCAAGCCCTCTTTCGGAACTTCGCCCTCGGCTTCCTTGATGGCCGCACGGTACGACTTTTCGGAGTCGAACGGAGCGACCTTGGGGAAGTCCTTCTTCTTGCCGGGACGGATCTCGCCGGTCGAGGGCGTGACGATCAACAGCTCACCCTGGCGGCCAAGCAACGGGATCTCCCGCTTCCACCGCGAATAGACGCGGCGGGCGGAGGCGGAGAAGTCGACATAGGTGTCGAACTCGCTCTTGTCCTTGACGAACAGCGCCTCGTAGGTGGCGACGAATTCGCCGACGAATTTTTTGTCGACGATCTCGAGGTTCGACATCATCCAGCAGCGATCCTCGAACACCCAGTAGGTGCCGATGCCGACGAACTGCTTCTGGCGCGTGAGATAGGGATAGAAGGGGAAGCCGCGGCAGGCGATGGTGCGGTTGTCGCGCTCGCAGAAGCGCGCGCCCTTGCAGTGGATGGCCATGCAGTCGGAGGTGAGCTCCTCGACGATCTGGCGCGTGGCGTAGTCGTAGGGCTTGAACTTGGACCAGAGGTCGGTGCGCGTCTTGAGCAGGTCGAACTCGACTTTGTGCACCACGGGCACGGCGTTCTCGGTCGAGCAACAGACCGGCGAGCCGCCGTTCAACGGCGCGCACTTCTTGCCGCAGTCGAAGCGGGAGACCGGCGAGTTGAAGCCATCATAGAGCGTGGCGAAGTCGGCGGGCTTGATCGTGGATTTGGGCATGTGGGTGCCCGTCTATCACGGATGCGGCAGCACCCGCCATACGACGGTTTCCCGCATGCCGCGATTCTCGAGTTGGAGCGACGTAGGAATTTCGTAACGCGCCAATTCCTGCAGGCCCTGCGCGCTGAAGTAGTTGCGGCCTGGGTCTCCCAACAGGACCAACCGTCCGGCGCGGGCGTGGCCGCGCAGCCAGGCCAGCGCGCGCACCGACATCTCCCGCTCGTAACAGACGTCGCCTGCGATCACGACCTCGATCGCGGGCTCGGCCTCGCTGCCCGCGAGCCAGTCCTCGCTGCTGACCTCGATCGCGAGCCCGTTTTCCACAGCATTCAATCGGGCGGCTATCAACGAGAGGGCGTCGATGTCGTTGGCGATCACCGATTGCGCGCCGGCACGCGCCGCCGCCATCGAGGAGACGCCAGAACCGGCCGCGAAATCGATCACACGCTTGCCGCGCACCTGGGCGGGGTTGTCGAGCAGGTAGCGCGCGATCGCCTGGCCGCCCGGCCAGCAGAAGGCCCAGTAGGGCGGATCGACGTTCTGTTCTTCCAGCCAGGCCTCGGTCGCCTGCCAGATCGGCACGTACTCGGTGGCAAGCCACAACTTGAACTCCGGCACCATGGCCGGCGTTTCGAGCGCGGTGTTGGCACGGATGAAGCCTTCCGGATCGGTGGGCAGGCGAGCCATCAGAGAGGGGACATCAGAAGGTCAGGTGGCCGACAATGATGGCTACGGTCAGCATCAGGCCGAGCGGTGCATTGGACTTGAAGCGCTTCAGGCAATCGGCCTGGTTCTGCGGCTTCAGGCCGGCGATCTGCCAAAGGAAGTGCAGGGCGACGACGCCAAGCCCGACGTAGAAGGCGAGGTTGAGGCCGGCGAGGAAACCGGCAAGTGCCCAGGCCGTGAGTGCCAGTCCGGCGAACAGAGTGAGCCAGCGGCGTGGCGCGCCGGCAAAAAGTCGCGCGGTCGAACGCACGCCCACGATCGCATCGTCGCGCTGGTCTTGCATCGCGTAGATCGTGTCGTAGACCATCGTCCAGGAGACGCCACCGACATAGAGCGCGACCGTCGACCAGGAGAGGCGATGCGTGACCTCGGCATAGCCGACCAGCGCGCCCCAGTTGAAGGCGAGGCCCAGGATGAATTGCGGCCAGTAGGTGAAGCGCTTCATCGCCGGATAGACACCGACCAGCACAAGCGAGGCGAGCGCGACGCCGCCGGCGAACTGGTTGAGCTTGAACAGGACGGCCGCGCCGACGACGAGTTGCAGGCCCATCCAGACCAGCGCTTCCATGAGGTTCACTTCGCCCGCCGGCAGCGGCCGGTAGCGCGTGCGCTCGACCTGGGCATCGATCTTGCGGTCGACGATGTCGTTCCAGGTGCAGCCTGCACCGCGCATGGCGAGTGCGCCCAGGGCAAAGAGCGCCATCCAGCCGGCCAGCGCCACCCAGGTCGTGGGATGGGCAAGGGCGAGCGACCACCAGCAGGGCATCATCAGCAGCCAAATGCCGATCGGCCGATCCCAGCGTGCCAGACGGCCATAAGGTCGCGCCCACAAAGGCAGATAGCGCAACGACCAGTGCGTCAGGTCGATATCGGTGAAGCCGGTTGTGCGCTCAGCGGGCATGACGGCATCATGGCGGCATGAGCGTGACGCGTCTATTCGTCGAAGCCGATCTCGCCACGGGCGTCGAGGCGCCGTTGAGCGAGGCACAGGCACACTACCTGCGCCATGTGATGCGGCTGGGCGAGGGCGCGCCCCTGTTGCTGTTCAACGGTCGCGATGGCGAATGGAAGGCGACGCTGGCGTTGCCGGGCAAGAAGACAGCTGCGGCGACGGTCGGCGAGCGTATACGCGAACAGACCGATGAGCCCGATCTCTGGCTCTGCTTCGCGCCGATCAAGCGCCAGCGCATCGATCTCGTGGCGGAGAAGGCGACGGAGCTGGGCGCCAGCCTGCTGCAGCCGGTGATGACGCGGCACACCATCGTCGACCGTGTGAACGTCGAGCGTCTGCGCGCCAATGCCGTCGAGGCCGCCGAGCAGACCGAACGGCTGTCGGTGCCCGAGGTGAGGGCGCCCGTCGACCTCATGAAGTTGTTATCGGAATGGCCTGCCGAGCGACGGTTGCTGATGTGTGACGAGACGGGTGGCGGGCCGCCCATCGCCGATGTGCTGTCGGATCTGGACGCGCCGGCGCGGGCGGCGCCGTGGGCGATCCTGATCGGACCCGAGGGCGGCTTTGCCGAGTCGGAACTGACGGCGCTGCGCCGCATTAAAGATGTAACGGCGGTGGGACTGGGGCCCCGCATCCTGCGCGCCGATACCGCGGCGCTTGCAGCGCTTGCCTGCTGGCAGTCGATGATTGGCGACTGGCGCAAGCCAACGCCGGTTTTGTCCAGAGATTACAGTGCTTCCCGAAGGGGTTCCTGAGAGCTTGCCTTTTCCCCCGGCGATGTGGGAGGAGAAGAATTGAACATGATGAACCAGCCGCAGGCTCGCGTGAGACAAACTCATGCGAACTGCGCCGCCTCCGATGGTCGCGTCGGGAGCGAAGAGTGGGAGTCTTCAACGCATGTCCGCACCACCTTCGGGCGGCGGCACGCCGATCGAGAATCGGCGGCAGCTGATCGAGTACTTCGCTGCCGGCAACAAGCCTCGCGCCGACTGGCGCATGGGCACCGAGCACGAGAAGTTCGGCTTCAACAAGCAGACGCTGAAGCCGCTGCCCTATGACGGCGCCTCCGGCATCCGTGCCATGCTGGAGGGCCTGACGCGTTTCGGCTGGGATCCGGTCGTCGAGGGCAACAACCCGATCGCGCTGCTGCGTGGCAAGGCCAGCATCACGCTTGAGCCCGGCGGGCAGTTCGAGCTCTCGGGCGCGCCGCTCGAGAACGTGCACGAGACGGCCGGCGAGAATGCGCAGCATCTCGACGAGGTGAAGCAGGTCGCGGGCGAAATGGGCGCGGGCTTCATCGGTCTCGGCTTCGCGCCGGAGTGGACGCGTGCGGACTTCGACTGGATGCCGAAGGGCCGCTACAAGATCATGCGCGAGTACATGCCCAAGAAGGGCAAGCTCGGCATCGACATGATGCTGCGCACTTGCACGGTGCAGACCAATCTCGACTTCGACTCCGAAGCCGACATGGTGAAGAAGTTCCGTGTGTCGCTCGCGTTGCAGCCGCTGGCGACGGCGCTCTTCGCGACCTCGCCGTTCTACGAGGGCCGCGACTCCGGCTACAAGAGCTACCGCAGCCACATCTGGACCGACACCGATCCCGATCGCTGCGGCATGCTGCCTTTCGTGTTCGAGGACGGCTTCGGCTTCGAACGCTACGCCGATTACATGCTCGATGTGCCGATGTACTTCGTCTATCGCGACGGCAAGTACATCGATGCCTCCGGGCAGAGCTTCAAGGATTTCCTCAGGGGCAAGCTGCCGGCGCGGCCGGGCGAGCTGCCGACGATCAACGACTGGTCCGATCACGTGACCACGGCATTCCCCGAGGTGCGACTGAAGCGCTACCTCGAGATGCGCGGCGCGGACTCCGGCCCGCTTGCCTCGTTGAATGCGTTGCCCGCCTTCTGGGTCGGCCTGCTCTACGACCAGACCGCGCTCGATGCGGCCTGGGACATCGTGAAGGGCTGGACGGTGGCCGATCACGACTTCCTGCGGGCCGAGACACCCAAGACGGGACTTGCCACGCGCTTCAAGGGGCGCCCCCTGTCGGAGCTCGGCCGCGAGGTGGTCGAGATCGCCCACGCCGGCCTACGGGCCCGCAACCGGCTCGATTCCCATGGCAATGACGAGACCATCTATCTCGCGCCGCTCGATCGGGCGGTGGCGAGCGGTCTCGCGCCGGCCGACGAGCTGCTCGCCCATTGGCGCGACGGATGGAAGGGCTCCTTCGAACCGCTGTTTCGCGAGCACGCATATTGATCCGGCGTCTCTTCCTGCTGCTTGCTCTCCTGGCGCTGCCGCTGGCGGCCGCGGCGCAGAGCGTCACGCAAGCGCAACCTGACGACTGGCAGACGGTCGTGGCGCCTGATCTGCGCTGCCGGCTGGAGATGCCGTCGCCGGTCAACAAGGGCGAGCCGGAAGCGAAGGAGAAGGGCCAGGCCGGCGAACGCATTGCCTGGGAATCCAAGCGCGACGGCAACATCTACGACTTCGACTATGTGGACTACGATCCCAACTGGTTCACGGGCCACGACACCAAGGCAATGGCCAAGGAGCTGGGGCGCGGCGATGCCGAGAAGGCGTTCCCCAAGGACAGGTACAAGTACGTGCGCGACGAGCCGATCACGTTGCAGGGCTGGGACGGTTACGCCCTCGACATCGAGAGCGAGGATGGCGGCACGGTGATGATGCGCACTTACATCGTGAAGGACCGCCTCTACCGCATGCTGGCGACTGCCAAGCCTGACGAGAAGAGCAAGAGCGCTGCTATCCGCTTCGTCGACTCGCTCAAGCTCGCCGAAACCAAGCAGTAACCCGAGCCATATTGCCAAGTGTGCCGGGCGGCCGCACAGTGCCGTCCGTTCCCTGTTGCCGTGCGTGGTAGCGCTTAAGCGTCCAACCAAACAAGAAGGTCAGGGAGGAACCGATGGAGTTCCGCACGCTTCGCCTCGGCCTTGTCGCCGCGGCGGCGACGCTCATCGTGGCGGGCAGCGCACTTGCGCAGAAGCAAGGCGGCATTCTCAGGATCCAGCACATGGACACGCCGCCCAGCGCCTCGATCCATGAAGAGGCGACGGTGTCTGTCGTCGTGCCGTTCATGGCGCTGTTCAACAATCTGGTGATCTTCGACCAGCACGTGGCGAAGAACAGTTTCGAGTCGATCGTGCCCGATCTCGCCACGCAATGGGCGTGGAGCGACGACGGCAAGCAGCTCTCCTTCAAGCTGCGCACCGGCGTGCGCTGGCATGACGGCAAGCCGTTCACCGCCCAGGACGTGGCCTGCACCTTCGATATGCTGCTCACGCCCGGCAAGCTTCGGCGCAACCCGCACGCGGCATGGTGGAGCAACGTCGAAAAGGTGACGGCCGAAGGCGATACGGGCGCCACTTTCCATCTCAAGGAACGCCAGCCGTCGCTGCTGGCGCTGCTCGCCTCGGGCTATGCGCCGATCTATCCCTGTCACGTGTCGGCGGCCGACATGCGGCGTAAGCCGATCGGCACCGGCCCATTCAAGTTCGTCGAGTTCAAGATGAACGAGGGCATCAAGCTCACCCGGAACGCCGACTACTGGAAGCCCGGCCTGCCCTATCTCGACGGCATCGAGTACACCATCATCCCCGACCGTTCGACGCGCATGCTGTCGTTCGCCAGCGGCAAGTTCGACATGACGTTCCCGACCGATGTGAGCGTGCCGTTGCTGAAGAACATCAGACGCGACGCGCCCAAGGCCGAATGCACCATGCGCGCGACCGGCGTCGCCACCCAGCTCCTCGTGAACCGCGACACGCCGCCGTTCAACGATCCGCGCATCCGCCGCGCCATGGCGCTCACCCTGGATCGCCAGTCCTTCAACGACATCCTCGACGAAGGCCAGAGCCGCCCGAGCGGCGCCATGCTGCCGCCGCCCGACGGCGTGTGGGGCATGCCGCCGGAGATGCTGAAGTCGGTGATCGGCTACGGCGACGTCGGCAAGGCACGCGAGGAAGCGCGCAGCCTGATGAAGCAGGCGGGCTGGGGGCCGGACAAGCACCTGAAGGTCAAGGTCAGCACGCGCAACATCGCGACCTTCCGCGATCCGGCGGTGATCCTGATCGATCAGCTGAAGCACATCTGGGTCGACAGCGAGCTCGAGGTGATCGACACGTCCGTCTATTACAACCGCGTCTTCAAGAAGGACTACACGGTGGCGCTCAATCTCACGGGCAGCGCCGTCGACGATCCCGACGTCACCTTCTTCGAAGGTTATGCCTGCGGTTCGCTGCGCAACTACAACGGCTACTGCAACCCGAAGATGACCGCGCTGTTCGAGGAGCAATCGCGGGAGATCGACCAGAAGAAGCGGTTGAAGATGGTGTGGGAGATCGACCGCCTGCTGCAGGAGGACATCGCCCGCCCGATCATCTCCAACGGGCTTGCCGCTGGCTGCTGGCAGCCCTGGGTCAAGAACGTCACCATTCAGACCAACAGCATCTACAACGGCTGGCGTTTCGAGGACATCTGGATGGACCGCTAAGACCATGTTCCTTCGCCCGTGCTTTGCATTACGATGGTGGGGAGGGAGAGTGGTTCATGCGGATTTGCGTATTCGGAGCGGGCGCCATCGGCGGTAACTTTGCGGCGCGGTTGGCCGAGGCGGGCAACGAAGTCTCGGTGGTCGTGCGCGGCGCGCACCTCGATGCGATCCGCGAGAAGGGCCTGACCCTGATCGCGGGCGACAGGAAGATCGTCGCCAGGGTGAAGGCGAGCGACAATCCGGCCGATCTCGGTCCGCAGGATGCGGTGATCTCGACTCTAAAGGCGACGGGCCTGCCGGCGCTGGCGGAGAGCGTCGGACCGCTCCTCGGACCCGACACACCCGTCGTGTTCGCGCAGAACGGCATTCCCTGGTGGTACGGCCACGGACTCCACAAATCGCGTCCGCCGGCGCCCGATCTGTCGCGGCTCGATCCCGGCGGTGCGCTCGAGAAGGCCGTCGGCCTGCATCGTACCCTGGGCGGCGCCATCACCTCGCCCAATCATGTGGTCGAGCCCGGTGTGATCGTGAATGAGCAGCCCGATCGCAACACGCTCTGGGTCGGCGAGATCGACGATCGCCCGAGCCAGCGCGTCGGTGCGTTGCGCGCTGCGCTCAAGGCCGCGGGCATCGGCTCGCCGGAGACGACCGACATCCGCTACGACATCTGGCACAAGCTGATGGCCAACCTCACCGGCTCCGCCGTCTGTCTCGTGCTGGGTCAGCCGTCGACGGTGCAGAAGACGCCGGTCGTCAACCAGATGTGCCGCCGCGCCCATGCCGAGGCGCTCGCCGTCGCCAAAGCTCACGGGATTGTGCTCGATGACAGTCCCGATGTTCGTTACGGGCCCAAGCGCGTCTACTTCAATCATCGTCCGTCGATCCTGCAGGATTACGATCTCGGCCGGCCGATGGAGATCGAAGCGATCGTGCGCGCGCCTGTAGCGTTTGCACGCAGCGTTGGCGTCGACACGCCGACCCTGGATGCGATCGAGGCCTTCGCGGTCACGCTCGCGGCGAACAAGGGCCTTTACGCGCTGTAGCGGCTCGCTGATCCGCGACGCGATATGGCCGCCGTGCTTTGCGCGGTGTCGGGCGATTGATAGACTTTCCTCAAATCCCAAGGAGGAAAGCCATGCAGCCCAGGATCATGCGGGCCTCGTCCCGTCCGACGTCAAAGGCGGAGGCCGCCAACTTCGTCGGCAGCGTGATGTCCGATCCGGTGTGGGCGCCGGAAGGCCCCTCGAAGCTCCGGGCATCGCGAGTGTCGTTCATGCCGGGCGGCCGCACCAACTGGCACAAGCACGCGGTCGGCCAGATACTCTATGTGCTGTCGGGCGTGGGCCGCTACCAGCTCGAAGGCCAGCCGGTGCAGGAGATCCGTCCGGGCGACACGGTGGTGATCCCGCCAGGCGCGCGGCATTGGCACGGCTCTGCTCCCGACACGATGATGTGCCATCTCGCCATGTCGGAGACCGACGATCAGGGCCGCGCCACGACCTGGCTCGAGCCGGTGAGCGATGCCGACTACAGCAAGACGCCGGCCAAGGAGTGAGGACAAGCACATGACCGGTCGTACACTCTTCGACAAGATCTGGGATCGCCACGTCATCAAGGAACTCGGCGGCGGTTACGCGCTGATGCATGTCAGCCGTCACTTCATGCACGATGGCGGCGCGGCGGCGCTCGAGCGCAACCGCAAGAAGGGCTATCCGGTGCGCGACACCTCGCTCACCTTCGGCACGATGGATCATGCCGTGAGCACCGAGCCTGGCCGCACCGCGGCGACGCGCTCGCAATTCGCGGCCCGCCTTGATGCGATGCGTGATGAGTGCAAGCTCGCCGGCGTCAAGCTGTTCGACATCGGGCAACCGGGGCAGGGCATCATCCACGTCGTCGGTCCGGAGCTCGGACTCACCTTGCCGGGCACGTTCCTGGTGTGCGGTGACAGCCACACCTGCACGCATGGCGGCATGGGCTGCATCGCCTTCGGCATCGGTTCCAGCGAAGTGAGCCACGTACTGGCCACGCAGTCGCTGGTGCAGCGTCGGCCGCAGACCATGCGCGCCACGTTCGACGGCACGCTCGCGCCAGGCGTCCGGTCGAAGGACCTGATCCTCTATCTCATCGGCCAGATCGGCACCGCGGGCGGTACGGGCTACGCGCTCGAATACGCCGGCAGCGCCATCCGCTCGCTTCCCGTGGAAGCACGGCTCACGCTCTGCAATCTCTCGATCGAGGCGGGCGCCAAGATCGGTTTCGTCGCGCCCGACGAGACGACCTTCGCTTTCCTCAAGGGCCGCGAATACGCGCCCAAGGGCGAGATGTGGGACAAGGCCGTCGCCGACTGGCGCACGCTCCCGTCCGACGCCGACGCCACCTTCGATCGCGAGGTGAAGATCGACGTGGCGAGGATCGCGCCGCAGATCACCTGGGGCACCAGCCCGGAGCACGTGGTCTCGGTGACCGAGCGCATCCCCGATCCGGAGAGCGTCGCCGACCCCGACAAGAAGCGGGCCATGCAGGCGGCGCTCGAGTATATGGGCCTGAAGGCGGGCAACCCGATCGCCGGCACGCCGGTCGACTGGGTGTTCATCGGCTCCTGTACCAACAGCCGGCTGTCCGACATCCAGGAGGCTGCCGCGCTCGCCAAGGGCCGCAAGGTGGCTCCGGGCGTTACGGCCTGGGTCGTGCCGGGCTCCGAGACGATCAAGCGCCAGGCCGAGGCCGAAGGGCTCGACCGGGTCCTCACCGAAGCGGGCTTCCAGTGGCGCGAGCCGGGCTGCTCGATGTGCCTCGCCTTCAACGGCGATCGCGTGCCGCCGGGCAAGCGCTCGGTCTCCACCTCGAACCGCAATTTCGTCGGCCGCCAGGGTCCGGGCGCCCGCACGCATCTCGCGAGCCCCGCCATGGCGACGGCCGCGGCGATCACCGGTACCATCTCGGATGTGAGGTCGCTCTGATGGACAAGTTCAACAAGCTCGCGGCCATCGCCGCGCCGATCATGCGGCAGAACATCGACACCGACATGGTGATCAGGATCGAACGCCTACGCGACCTGCCGCCGGAGAAGCTCGGGCCGTACGCCTTCGAATCGTGGCGCTACAAGCCCGACGGCAGCGAGGCGCCGGAGTTCGTCCTCAACCGGCCCCCTTATCGCGACGCCAGGATCATCCTCGCCGCCGACAACTTCGGCTGTGGCTCGTCGCGGGAGGCGGCCGTGTGGTCGCTCCACGCCTTCGGCATCCGCAGCGTGATCGCGCCCAGTTTCGGCCCGATCTTCTACAACAACTGCTTCCAGAACGGCGTGCTGCCGATCACCCTGCCGCTCGAGACGATCGAGGAGATGGTGGCCGAGGTCGAGGCGAGTCAGGGCACCGGCAAGCTCGCGATCGATCTCGAGGCCTGCACGGTCACCACGCCCAGCGGCAAGGTGACCTCGTTCAAGATCGATCCGCTGCGCCGCGAGGCGCTGCTATCGGGCCTCGATCAGATCGAGCAGACCCGCGGTCGTGAGAAGGAACTCGCGACCTTCGAGGCGAAGGACCGCCAGCAGTTCCCTTGGCTGTACCAGACAGCCTAAAGGCGCTTCACTTATTCGGAGAGCGGGCCGGAGGCCTGCGCTCCGACCGAGCCGGTTACCTAAGGTGACCGTTAGATGTATCGAATCTGACGGTGAGATTGGCCAAACCAATCCCGTAACCGCGCTCGATCTGCCCCACCGTGCAGCGTCTCCCGCGGCCCCCGCGCTTCAGCCCCAACGTTTTCAGTTACGGGCCTTGGATCCGGGTCTCCACCATGGGCGTGGAGCCTAATCACTGCCGCCTGCATCGGGCATTCTGATCAATGGATCTAGCCCGTCGCCGTACCGCCTACCGTCAGGGCATCGATGCGCAGGGTCGGCTGACCGACGCCGACCGGCACGCCCTGGCCGTCCTTGCCGCAGGTCCCGATGCCGGGATCGAGCGACATGTCGTTGCCGACCATGCCCACGCGCGTCAGGGCCTCGGAGCCCGAACCGATCAGGGTCGCGCCCTTCACCGGCTTGCCGAGCTTTCCGTCCTCGATCAGATAGCCCTCGGTCACGCTGAACACGAACTTGCCCGAAACGATGTCGACCTGACCGCCGCCGAAGTTCGCGCAGTAGAGGCCCTTCTTCACCGAGGAGATGATCTCCTTGGGATCTTTGTCGCCCGCAAGCATGAAGGTGTTGGTCATGCGCGGCATGGGCGCATAGGCGTGATTCTGGCGCCGGCCGTTGCCGGTCGGAGCGACGCCCATCAGGCGCGCATTCATGCGGTCCTGCATCAGACCGACGAGCTTGCCGTTCTCGATCAGCACGTTCCTCTGCGTCGGCGTGCCCTCGTCGTCGATGGTGAGCGAGCCGCGCCGATCGACCATCGTGCCGTCGTCGACGACGGTGACGCCGGGCGAGGCGACCATCTGGCCCATCAGGTGGGTGAACATCGAGGTCTTCTTGCGATGGAAGTCGCCTTCCAGCCCGTGGCCGACCGCTTCGTGCCACAGCACGCCCGACCAGCCCGAGCCCAGCACCACCGGCATCTCGCCCGCGGGAGCATCGACCGATTGCAGGTTCACGAGAGCCTGCCGGATCGCCTCGTCGGCTTCCTTCTGCCAATAGCCGGGATCGAAGATCTCGCCATAGGGCGCGCGCCGGCCGCTGCCGGTCGAGCCCGCTTCCAGCCGGCTGCCATCGGCGCAGACGACCGACACGTTCAGCCGCACCAGCGGCCGCACGTCGGCGGCGCGCCAGCCGTCGGCCTTGATGATCTCGACGACCTGCCAGGAGGCCGCCAGCGAGATCGAGACCTGCCGAGCCTTCGGCTCCTTGGACCGGACGTAGGCGTCGATCTCCTGCAGGAGCTTCACCTTCTTCTCGAAGCCCACGCCATCGATCGGATTGTCGTCGGCATAGAGCAGTCGGTTAGTGCCGCGGGGCGACTCGTCGGCCTTGCCGCCCTTGCCGGCGCGCACGGCCTGCACGGTCGAAACCGCGCGCTTCAGCGCATGCTCGTCGAGCGCCGAGGCGTGCGCGAAGCCCGCCGCCTCGCCCGATACCGCACGCAGGCCGAAGCCCTGGGTGGTGTCGTAGGTGGCGCTCTTCAGCTTGCCGTCGTCGAAGGCGAGGCCCTCGCTCTGGACGTATTCCAGGAACAGCTCGCCGTCATCGCAGCCCTTCAGCGCTTCGTCGACCATCTTCTCGGTTTTGCGCTGATCGAGCGCGCTCTTCCCGAAGAACAGGCCGTCCGCGGTAGCGAGATGGTTGATGCCTTTGCTGCTCATGAGAACGCCTTTCTTGTCACCGGAGCGCGCCACTCCAGTGGCGCTCATGAGGCGCCACTGGAGTGGCGCGCTCCCTTGAATCAGACGACCAATACAATCTTCCCAAAATGGGCATTGGCCTTCATGTGCGCAAGCGCTTCGGCCGCCTGGGACAGGGGGAAGGTCTTGTCGATCGGCAGGTGCAACTTGCCCGATTCGATGGCCGGCCACAGGTCGGCACGGGCCGACTTGACGATGGCGCGCACCTCGTCGGGCGAACGCGTGCGGAAGGTGACGCCGATATAGTCGATGCGCTTCAGGGCATGCAGGTCGAAGTTGAACTCGCCCTTCATGCCGCCCAGGCGGCCGACATTGACGATGCGGCCCAGGATGGCGGCGGCCTCCAGGTTCTGGTTCATCACGCCGGCAGAGACCTGGTCGACGATCAGGTCCACGCCCTTGCCGCCGGTCGCATCCTTGACCTTCTCCGGCCACTTGGGATCGCGCGTGTCGAGCGCCAGGTCGCAGCCGAATTCCTTGAGCCTTGCCCGCCGGCCATCATTGGTCGACGTACCCATGACGATCGAGGCGCCCATGTGCTTGGCGATCTGCATGCCGAGCAGGCCGACGCCCGATGAGGCGCCCTGGATCAGCACCGACTCGCCCTTCTTGAGGCGTCCTGCGCCGACCAGCGCGTTGTGCATGGTCTGGATGGCGACGGCCATGCAGGCGGCCTGCTCGTAGCTCATGTTGTTGGCCGGGATCTTGTGGGCGCGGCCCGCATCGGTGACCGCGTACTCGGCGAAGCCTCCGGCCACCGAGCTCATCACGCGGTCACCCGGCTTGAAGTCCTTCACCTCGCCGCCGACCGCCTCGACCTCGCCCGCACATTCCAGGCCGACGATCGTACCCGGCCCGCCAACGGTGCCGTGGCGATGGCCCGAGGCGACGGCGAGGTCGGCGCGGTTCAGGGATGCCGCCTTCACCTTGATCAAGATTTCGTTCGGCTTCGGCGAGGGCTTGGGGGCTTCCTGAAACTTCACGCCCTGTTCGGTGACGACGGCTGCCTTCATGGCGATTCCTCCACGCATTAAAAATTTTGCCCGGCCAAAGCCTGTTCCGGCCGATCCTGCCGTTAAAAAACGGAAAATTAAACGGGACCTTCCGCCCGTTTAGGTTTCCTGCACGAAATTTCTTGTGAGGCCGCTGGCCGAGCCCGCTCCGTCGGCTGCGGAAGCATAGCCGGAAATGGTTGTCCGCGCGATTCTGATCATTGGATTGCTGCGAGTTCAACAGTTAGTGTGCGATCAGTAAGTTGGTTGGAAAACCAGCCACGATCTCCATGGCCGTTATTCGTGATCCTTCGACATCGTCCCAAGCTCGTGCTCTCTGTCCGGCATCAATTTGCCGTGCTGTTCCTTGTTTGCCTGTGTGTCTGTGGTCTGGATCGAACTGCTTTTGCTCAGGAGCAGTTGACTGACGAACAATTCCAGAAATGGCTCACAGGGACTTTCGATTGTGATCTCCGTGACGGAACCACCCTCCATCTTCCGGCTCCATACGATGCTTCAGGAATGGATCGGGGGCGGGGTTATGTTTCTCACATCGATGGAAAACTAGAAAAAGATTTATTGTCCTGTGCGCCTGCATTTCAGTTCTGGCTCTCCGATGGAAAGCCGATCGCTGCCAGCACCATCCGCGCTTATTTAACGCACGGCGACGATTGGGCAGAACGCAACAAGCAATCGCTTGGATGGTTTTGGCCGACCGAGCCGGGACGTCCTTCCGGCACGCTCGATGACTTCGTCGTCCACGTAGATTTCGTTAAAGTCCGAGAAGAGCGAGTAGGTGTCGAAGGGCTGCAGGAGCTTCAAAGAGTCTATTCAAAGAGTCGCGAACCGACGAACGAAATCGTAAAATACGGCTCGCTCGCCTGCGACTTCAACATGCCGTTCGATGGCACCAAAACGATGTGCGCCAATCCCGGCGATGATGATGTGTTAGTGTACTTTCAAGAATTTACGTCGAATAATCGTCGCGGGATTGCGCAGGGGTATGCATTTTCCCGCACGGCGCGCATCGAGGTCATCCTTCAGTTTCCAAAACTCGGTCTGCCTCGCTGGCGAGAGATCGTCTGCCAGACATATTCGTTAATCCGGGCTTGGCGCACACCGATCGGTGAACAATCGGCAGATTGTGCAAAGCGGTTGTCGCTCACGAGACCAGAACAGCGAGGAAATACCGATGGATAATCAGGTTCATTTTCTCGAGTTCATGATCTGATCTCTCCGACGTGGCGCCGTTACGTCAGGACCACGAAACCGTGTCGAGCTTCTCGGTGTATTCCTGCGGCGCCGGCTCGAAGCCCACCAACTTCTTGTCGTAGATCTGGATGTTGTTCGTGTTGCAGTGATAGATGAGCGGGCATTCCTCAAGCGTCGTGTCGACGATCTTGTGGTACATGGCCTCGCGCTTGGCCGGATCGAGCTCGCTGCGCGCACCGTCGAGCAGGGCGTCCATCGAGGGCACGCTGTAGCCTGAGGCGTTGCCTTTGCTGTGCAAGAACCACCACGAGGTCGCGTCGGGATCGGGCGCCACGAGCGTGATGTCCTCGAGCAGCTGATCGAACTTCTGGTTGAGCCAGAGGTTGTTGTAGCCGCCCATGTCCATATTCTTGATTTTGTAGGTGATGCCGATCTGGCTCACCATCGCGGACACGAGCTCGAGCTCCTTGCGCAGCCAATCCTTGTCCGAGGTGATGACCTCGACCTCGTAGCCCTTCACGCCGGCCTGAGCCATCAGCTCCTTGGCCTTCTTCAAGTCGCCGTTCTTGGGATACTTGAGCAGCGGCTGGCGGTAGCCCATGTAGCCCGCCGGAATCTGGTTGTCGGTGGCGAGCGCCTCGCCGTAGTAGATCTCGTTGACGATGGCTTCGCGGTCGATCGCGTAGGAGATCGCCTGGCGCACCAGCTTGTTCTGGTAGGGCGCGTCCGGCTTGGCCTTGAGATTGAACTCCTGGTAGTCCCACTCCCAGCCGGGCGTCGACTTGATCGTAAATTTGGCGTCCTTGCGGAGTGCCTTCATGTCCTTCGGATCGGGATGCGTCACGAAGTCGAGCTCGCCCTTCTGCAGCGCCTGCAGACGCGTGGTCGAGTCGGGAATGGCGCGATAGACGACGCGGTCGAGCTTGGGGAAGCCCGGGCGCCAGTATTCGGGATGCCTGGCGAGCACGATCTCGATGCCGCGCTTGCTCTCGATCTGGAACGGGCCGTTGCCGACCGGCGTGGCGCTGTAGGCGTCGTTGCCCATCTCCTTGTGCGCCTTGGCCGAAACGATGGTGCCGCCGTAACCCATGGTGACGCCGGGGAAGGCGCCGAATGGCTGCTTGGTCTTCATCTCGACCACGTACTTGCCGTCGGTCTTCACCGACGCGATGGGGAACAGCGCGGTGCCCATCTGGAAGCTGTTGGACGACATGTGGAAGTTGAAAGTGTAGGCCACGTCCTCGGCGGTGAATTCGCCGTAGCCCTTCTGCCACTTCACGCCTTCGCGGATCTTGATGCGCCAGGTCAGCGGATCGGGGTTGCTCCATTCCAGCGCCATGCAGGGCACGATCGCGCGGTTCTTGAAGTCGATGCTCACCAGCCCGTCGAACACGTTGTACATCACAAGGCTGCCCTGGATGTCAGTACGGATGACCGGGCTCAGATTGCCGAACTCACCCCCGAAGACGCCGACGCGCAGCTCGCGTTTGCCTTGGGCGATGGCTGGTGCGGGTCCGGAGCCCAGCAGCAGGCTGCCTGCCGCGGCGCCCGTGGCGAAGCCGCGTCGAGTGATGCCCTGCCTGCCGATACGGACCTGCTTGCTCATCGCCTTCTCCTGTCGTCGGAAGCCTCTGTCTTATTCGTTGTCGTGAGTGCGGCCTGCGGCCGAACACCGGCACGCTGCATTCAGTAACCGTGCCAACGGTGCCGTGGTCGGGGAAGCCGCGTCCTTTTGGTCAATTGTACCGGCAGTTTGTACAAACAGGCGTCTGCAAGGCCGGTTCTTGGTTTTCGTCGATGTCGGTGGCCCGGCGATTGCTCAGTATGCCGGCATGACCAAACCGTTTCATCTGTCCTGGTTTCTCGGCCAGAGCTTCGCTTCCAAGAACTGGCGCTCCATGTGGGCGGGCAGCGCGTCCGACGTCAAACGCTGGATGATGCCCGACATCTTCATCGACCTCGCCAAGGGGATGGAGCGGGCGTGCATGGACTACATGATCATCGAGGACTCTTCGAACGTCCCCTATACCTACAAGGGCAACCACGACACCTATCTTCAATACGCCCAAGGCACGCCCAAGCTCGATCCCCCGGTCCTCGTGCCGTACCTCGCGCAGGCGACGACCCATCTCGGCATCGTGCCGACGCTCTCGATCTCGGAATATCCACCGTACCTTGCCGCTCGTCTCATCAATTCGCTGGACCATGTCACCGAGGGGCGCATCGGCTGGAACTGCGTCACCGGCAGCAATGACGGCACCGCGCAGAACTACGGCCACGAAAAGCACCGGCCGCATGACGAGCGCTACGAGGTCGCCGACGAGTTCGCCGAGGTCGTCACGCGGCTGTGGGAAGCATGGGACGAGGATGCGGTCGTGCTCGATCCCGATATCCCGATGTTCGCCGATGGCAAGAAAGTTCACCCCATCAACCACGAAGGCAAGTACTTCAAGGTGCGGGGGCCGATCAACGCGCCACGCTCGCCGCAAGGACGCGTGCCGATCGTGCAGGCCGGCGGCTCGCCCGCGGGCAAGAAGTTTGCGTCGAAATGGGCCGATACGATCATTACGGAGGGCAGCGACGTCGCGAAGATGAAGGCTTATCGCCAGGAGGTACGCAATAATGCCGCCGCGATGGGGCGCAATCCGGACGACATCAAGCTCCTGTTCCTTTGCTCGCCGATCGTCGACACGACGATGGAGGCGGCGCGCGAGCGGCGCCGGCTGCAGCAGGAAGACTCGCTGAAGCACGTCGAGATGCAGCTCTCCGGCATGTCGCGGTTGACCGGCATCGACTTCTCCAAATTCGACCTCGACGAAAAGCTGCCGATGACGCTGACGACCAACGGCCATCAATCCTCGCTGGCCCGCTGGCTCGGCAAGCCCCTGCGCGAGATCGTGCGCGGCTATGCCAGCAAGGGCAGCCTCGACTATACCGGCACGCCCGATCACGTGGCGGGCGTGATGGCCGAGATCATGCAGGAGGTGGGCGGCGATGGCTTCCTGTTCTCCGACACGCCGATCGAGCGCCGCTCCATCATGGAGATCTGCGACGGGCTCGTGCCCGAGCTGCAGCGCCGCGGCCTGACCCGCAAGGCCTACGTGCACAAGCACCTCAAGGACAATCTCAAGGAGTTCTGAGCAGCGGGACGAGCAAGGCGGCGATGGCCGTCGTGGCGGCGGAGACGACGATCAGCGGCGCCAGTTGGTTCGCGAAGACATTGTCGTAGAGCCAGGCACCTGTGTTGATGGAAACGATGTCGGCCAGGTTGGACACGGACATCAGGCCGGCAAAGGCGAAACCTTCCGCGCCTTCCGGGCAATGTTGCGCGGCGAGTGTCAGCGTCGCGATGGTCGCGATCATCGAAGCCACGCCGAAGCCGAAATTGACGAGCGCCGCGCTGGTCTCATCGGTCAGCAAGAGAAACGAGGCGGCCGACGCCGTGCCCAGGACCACGCTCAGATAGAGAAGGGATTGGATCGGCACCCGGCGCAGCAGGAGGCGGTGCAGGATTGCGCCGACAATCCATCCGGCGGCGGCGATCGAGCCCAGCAGGCCGATATAGGACTGCGAGAAATGCAGCCGGTCGGTCATGTGATAGTAGAGCGGCGTGCCGAAGCCGGGCGCGAAGGAATAGAGGAACAGGAAGGCCGCCACGAGATAGAGCCTGCGGGATTTCAGCGCCGCGAGAAGGCCTTGCAGCGTCTGACGGAAGGCCCGGCGATCGATCGCGGTTCGCGGCTCGCGCAGCAGGAGTGGCGTTGCCAGCAGCACGGCGATGGGCGCGAGGGCGGCGATGGCCGCACTGGCCTTCAACGCCCGGCCGCCGACAAATGCTCGACCAGTTCGCCGCCCACCAGGGCGCTCGCCATGATCGCGATGTAGAACCAGAGCCACTGCTGCCCGACGAACAGGCTGCTCTGGCTGTAGGTCCGGCCATTCTCGGCCAGCAGCGCACCGCACAGCGTGCTCGCCGTCGCCATCGCGTAGGAGGTGAGCAGCAGGAAGACCGCGAATTGGGCGGGGTCGTCCAGCCAGGCGATCGCGCCATACGACAGGGCGGCACAGGCGCTCGCCAGCATCAGGTAGCTCGTGCGCCTGTAGCCGAAGAGCGGCACGAAGTCGGAGACCAGCCCGAAGACGGGCTTGATGACCCAGGGGAAGTTCAGCACGCTGAAATAAGCCGTGACCTCGAGCGGGCTCCAGCCGTGCGTCTTCAGGAAATTCGTCAGCGGCTGGAGGATGATGCCGACCCGCGCCTGGCCGATGCCTTCGACGGCGAAGACGATGGCGAAGAACAGCATCAGGCGGCGAACGACGGCGTCCGCCCTTTCTGTCGTCCTGGGCGAAGCGAAGGACCTCATTGCGCTCGCAAACTGGTGGCAATCGCCATGAGATCCTTCGCTTCGCTCAGGATGACATGTTTAAGAGGACAACAAGTTCATATCTTCGTTTCGCGTCCCTGCCAGTAGCGGTCGCGCAGGAGGCGCTTGTAGAGCTTGCCGGTCGGATGGCGCGGCAGCTCGGCCTCGAAGTCGACGGTGCGCGGGCACTTCAGCGGCGAGAGGTGCTGCTTGCAGTAGGCGATCAGCTCCTCGGCCAGCGCCGGGCCGACATCGGCCATGTCGCGCGGCTGCACGACGGCCTTCACCTCCTCGCCGAAATCGGCGTTGGGCACACCGAACACCGCGCAGTCCATCACCCGGGGATGGTTGATCAGCAGGTTCTCGGCTTCCTGCGGGTAGATGTTCACCCCGCCCGAAATGATCATGAACGCCTTGCGGTCGGTGAGATGCAGGAAGCCGTCGGCGTCGAGGTAGCCCACGTCGCCGAGCGTGGTCCAACCCAGCGCGTTCTTCGACTCGGCCGTCTTGCCAGGATCGTTGTGATAGGCGAAGGGCCGGCCGTCGGCGAAATAGACCGTGCCTGCCTCGCCCTGGGGCACCTCGTTGCCGGCCTCGTCGCAGATCTTCACCTTGCCGACGACCGAGCGGCCGACCGTGCCTTTGTGCGCCAGCCACTCCGCCGAGTTGCACATGGTCAAGCCGTTGCCTTCGGTGCCGCCGTAATACTCCCACACGACCGGCCCCCACCATTCGATCATCTTCTCCTTGGTCGGGATGGGGCAGGGCGCGGCGGCGTGGATGGCACATTTGAGCGACGAGACGTCGTACTTGAGCCGCACGTCGTCGGGCAGCTTCAGGAAGCGCACGAACATGGTCGGCACGAGCTGCGTGTGCGTGATCTTGTGTTTCTCGACCAACGCCAGGAATTCCTCTGCGTCGAAATTCTCCATGAGGATCGACGTGCCGCCGAGCTTCATGACCGACATGTTGAAGCGCAGCGGAGCGGCGTGATAGAGCGGCGCCGGCGACAGATAGACCGTGTTCTCGTCCATGCCGTAGAGATTGCGCGTGATCGCGAGCAGCGGATTCAGCGCATCGATCGGCTGCGGCTCGACGATCGGCAGCACGCCCTTGGGCCGTCCCGTCGTGCCCGACGAATAGAGCATGTCGTGGCCCGCGGTCTCATCGGCGATCGGCGTTGCGGACTGACGTGCGACGGCGTCTTCCCACGACTGATAGCCCGGGATGACGCCGTCGATCATGTAGCGGTTGACGACATCCTTCAGGAGCGGCGCCAGCTCTACTGCTTTGTCGGACAGGTAACGCGAGGTGACGAACAGCTTGGCACCGCAGTCGGTCACGATGTAGTCGACCTCGGCGGCGGTGAGGCGCGAGCTGATGGCGGTATAGATCAGGCCCGAGCGCTGCGCGCCCCAGCAGATCTCGAAGAAGCGCGGATTGTTCTCGAGATAGAGCGCGACGTGGTCGCCGGCTTTCAGCCCCAGTGAGCGGAATAGTTGGGCGATGCGGTTCGATTGCTCGTCGAGCTGGCGATAGGTCACCGTCTCGCCGCTGCCCGCCATGATGTAGGCGGGCTTGTCGGGGTGTTTCTGGGCGTGGATGTAGGGATGCATGACGGCCGCATATCAGCGGACGGCCGCGACTCTCGCAAGCACTGCTGCGAGGAGTGGCTCGAGCGGATCGACCCGGTTCCGCCCTCCGGCTTACGGCGCATCGATGTCGAAGGGGGGCATCAGCCACGCCAGTGGGAGGAGCGGATGACGCTGCAGAAGTTGCCGCGATGGAAGTGCGGCTCCTTATCGGCAATGACGTCGGCCTTGACGTTACCGAAGGTTGTGTCCGGCCGATGCTTGATGCCGTCGTAGAAAGCCTGGAGGATATCTTCCTTGAACGTCGGCGTTCGCGGGAACGCGCTGACGACAGCTTCGCGCTCGGTGTCGGAATATTGTTTGTATGTGAGCCCGAGCACGTCCATCTCGACGCCCGCGGTCACGAGGGCAACGACGGGATGCATGTGCTGTGGCACGCCCGGCGTTGTATGGAGCGCGATCGCCGTCCAAACGGTATAGGCATCCTCTTCTGAAATGCGGTGGGTTCGCAGGAAGTCGCGGGCGGCATTAGCGCCGTCGACCTCGAAGCGCTCGCTTTTGCTGGCATGACTGGGCATGAGGCCGATGTCGTGGAACATCGCGCCGGCATAGAGGAGTTCACGATCGAATTTCAGGCCGCGATGGATACCGGCCAGAGCGCCGAAGTGATAGACGCGGCTCGAATGGTTGAAGAGGAGTTCCGTTTCGGTGTCGCGGATGTATTCCGTGATGGCGCGCGCCAGCTTGCTGTCGGGAATTGCTGCCTGTTTGGTGACGACTGACATTGCTTTCTCCTGCAACTTTTGCTCGCCAGAGAAATAACGCTTCGGTAGGCTTGTCCTTAAATCACATAATACGACAAAAGCGGACAAATCCGGATCGAGACGGACTCAAGATGCGGGCGAAGACAAAAACGGTCGTAATGGTTGCGCTGCCCGGTGTGCAGCTTCTCGATGTCTCCGGTCCCCTGGACGTATTCGCCGAGGCGAATTCCCAGGCAGGCCGCGACGTTTACAGGCTCGTCGTCGCGGCGGGTGCGCCAGGTCCCGTCCACAGCTCGTCGGGTGTACGGCTGATGCCGGACTGGGTCATCGGCCGCGATATCGAGGATGCCATCGATACGCTTCTCGTCGCCGGCTGCCCGAACGCGGCCGAGGTGCCGGTCAATCGCGTCGTCGATTGGTTGCGGCGGCGGGCGCCAGACGCGCGACGCTTCGGGTCAGTATGCAGCGGTGCCTTCTTCCTCGCAGCGGCAGGGTTGCTCGACGGTCGGCGCGTGACCACGCATTGGGCGGTAGCGGGGCAGCTCGCAAAGCAGTTTCCGCAGGTGACGGTGGATGAGGACGCCATCCACGTAAGTGACGGGCCGGTGCGCACCGCGGCCGGGGTGACGGCAGGCCTCGACCTGGCACTTGCGCTGGTCAGAGAGGACCTCGGGCGCGAAATCGCTATGCGTGTGGCGAGTCAGCTTGTGATGTTCTTCAAGCGGCCCGGCGGCCAGATGCAGTTCAGCCGCAAGGGCGAATCGGCGCCTGCGGGTCGGGCCGCGCTTCAGGAGCTTCAACGCTGGATCGCAGCCAACCCCGAGCTCGATCACAGCGTGGCGAATCTTGCCAGACGCATGGATATCAGCCCACGTCACTTCTCGAGATTGTTTCGCAATGAGGTCGGCATCACGCCGGCAACATGGGTCGAGGAAGCGCGTGTGAGCATGGCGCGGCGACTGCTCGAGCAGGGGAATGATCTGCCCAAGCAGGTCGCCGCACATTGTGGATTTGCCGATGCCGACACTTTGCGACGCGCTTTCGCGCGCCATGTCGGTGTGACGCCCGCCGAGTATCGCAAGCGATTTGCCGGCATCGCGGCCTGATCCCTCCGCCTGGCGTCTCTGCTGGAGCGACGCTCCTCGATCCGACAAACGGTCGCTGTCTCGCGTCTACACCTCGATCATCGCGCCGGATTTGCCAAGGGCGTCGATTTCGTCCGTCGTCAGACCGGATTCGGCAAGAACAGCGCGTGAGTCGGCCCCCAGCACCCTCGCCAGGCTGCTGATCGCGGGCGGCGTCCGGCTCATGCGCACGGGCGGCTCGACCATCGTGATCTCGCCTTCCGTAGGATGCGGATACTTCTTGAAGAGCTGTCGCCAGACCAGGTGCGGGTCGTCGAACAGATCGTTCAGCTGCGACACCGGCGCGTTCGGGATCTGCCCCTTGTCGAGCAGGGTCACCCATTCCGCCGTGGTCTTGGTGGGCGCCAGCGCCTCGACCATGGCGTACATGTCGTCGATATGCTGCAGGCGCGCGTTCAGGCTGGAATAGCGCGGGTCCTCCAGCACTTCCAGGTGGCCGACGATCTCGAAGAAGCTGCGCCAGTGCTTGTCGTTGTAGGGCAGGATCGCCATCCAGCCGTCCATCGTCCGGAAGGGCCGGCGCGACTTCGCCAGCATGCGCGGATAGCCGGCCTGGCCGTCGTCGCCGAAGGTGCGGCCCCACAGATGCTCGACCATCAGCCACGCGGTCATGGTCTCGAACATCGGCACTTCGACGAACTGGCCCTCGCCCGTGCGCTGGCGATGCATGAGAGCGGAGAGCGTGGAGAAGGCGAGGGTCAGGCCGCTGGTCTTGTCGGCCACGATGGTCGGCGGATAGTGCGGCGTGCCGTCACCCGCTTGCCCGATCAGGCCCGCCAGGCCGAAGCGGGCGACGATGGCATCGTCGTAGGCAGGCAGCTCGCCATAGGGGCCGTCGGCCGTGTAGCCGTAGCCGCCGACATAGACGATCGACGGATTGACCTTGCGGACTTCGGCGTAGCCCAGGCCGAGCCTTTCGATGGCCTGCGGCCGCATGGAATGCACGAAGGCATCGGCCGTCGCGATCACCTTCAGAAGGGCCTCGCGGGCATCCTGTCGCTTCAGGTCGAGGCAGAGCGAGCGCTTGTTGCGGTTCACGTAGAGGTGCAGCGGGCCCATCCCTTTCGTGTTCCGCGAGGGGCCGGCCGCGCGCATGAGATCGCCTTCCGGCGGCTCGATCTTGATGACCTCGGCGCCCTGATCGGCGAGCAGCATCGTGCCGAAGGGCCCCAGGATGACCGAAGTCAGATCGACGATGCGCAGCCCGGTGAGGGCGCCCTTGGGCGACGCAGAAGCGACTTTGTCAGACATGATAGAGCCCGTGAGCAAGCGATGGATCTTCCGTTATTGTAGGCCAACCATAGCGGAGGAAGTTCCCATGCAGCAGCACTCGTTCGGCGCGCTTCCCAAGGTCTCGACCCTGACCCTGGGTGGCGGCGGGCTCGGCATGCTGTGGGGCAAGACGACATTCGAGGAATGCGTTGCCACCGTGCACGAGGCGGTCGCGGCCGGCGTCAACCTGCTCGACCTCGCACCGCGATACGGCGACGGCAAAGCGGAGGAGGTGGTTGGCGCGGCCTATGGCGGCAAGCTGCCGGCCGGCGTGCATGTCACCAGCAAATGCAATCTCGGCAATGCGGCGCCTGCGGAGGTCGAAGGCATCCTGCGCCGCTCGATCGAGACGAGCCTCGAGCGGCTGAAGCTCGGCCGGCTCGATCTCTTCTTCCTGCATTCCAACATCGTGCCGGATCAGGCCTTCATCGACCGCGCCGCGTCCGATGCCGCACAGCGCATGACGCCCTATGCGACCTTCGTCGACAAGGTTCGGCCGGCCTTCGAGCGTTTCGTCGCCGAGGGGCTGACCGCCGCCTGGGGTCTGACCGGCATCGGCCAGCCCGACACCTTGATCAAGGTGCTGGGCGAGCAGCCGAAGCCGGCCGCGATCCAGTGCATCGCCAACCTGCTCGATTCGCCGGGCGGACTGAAATTCTTTCCCGACCCGGCCAAGCCACGCGCGGTGATCGCGGCGGCGCGTACTGCCGGCGTCGGCGTGATGGGTATTCGCGCCGTGCAGGCGGGCGCGCTCACCGCCGAGATCGATCGGCCGCTGCCGCCCGATCACGCCGAGGTCCGCGATTACGGCCTCGCCGCGCCGTTCCGCGCGATCTGCAAAGACCTCGGCGCCAATCCAGCCACGATCGCGCACCGCTACGCACTCGGTCTCGACATCGACACGCTGGTACTGGGCGTCAAGAACCGGCGGGAACTGCGGGAGTGCATCGAAGCGGCACAGGCCGGGCCGCTGCCGGCCGACCTGATGAAGCGCATCGATGACATGATGAAGGCCGTCCGTGCCGCAGCCTGAGGGCCGTTGACCCCGCGCGGGGCATCGGCTTTATTCCCGGCGCACGAAGCCCGTGCCCCCGTGGCGGAATTGGTAGACGCGCCTGACTCAAAATCAGGTTTCCTCACGGAAGTGTTGGTTCGAGTCCGACCGGGGGCACCACCTCTAAAATGCAAGCAGGCCAGCGTTTTACCGCGGTCACGGTATGTTCTGTGCGAATCGGCTCGACTAACGTCTGCGAGCTCTCGACTAACGTCCCTCGAGGGGCATGACGACCGATTTCGGGCGGTCGTTTTCATGTGCCAGGCGCTTGGCGAGTGCTGCACCGGCCTGGTCGGCCGTCAGCTTCGTGTAGCGGTCTAAGACCTCGTTGATGCTCGCGATCGTATGGCCCGTAATGGCCCTGATTTGCTCGCGCGCGCAGCCGGCATCGTGTAGCGCCGTGATGCAGGTGTGACGCAACACGCGCATCGTCAGCCAGGCCAAGCCAGGAATACGCTCCAATACATCGCTAGCTTGGCCCATAGTAGCCCTACGGAAGGTATCGACTGGAAAAATCGTGAAGGAGAGAAGAGCGATAACGCCGCACCGGTAAGAAGCCGGCGCATTTTCCGAAGGTGATGCTCTTCCGGGCAGGTGCCCAGTCGATTGACAGTCCGAACCATGCCCGTCGCAGGGCGACGATCAGCAAAAGAACGGCAGCGTTTGTAGACGAACCCAACATGCAGGGGAAAGTCTTTACTGCTGTCGATCACGCCATCCCCTGTATTTGGGAGCCTTCTGTTCACGCATTCTCCGACCCGCCCGGCGGCCGCAATCGCGAAGGCAGCAACTCGCCCTTCGTTTCCAGTACTGGATATGCTGCCGATGCCACGACATGCGCGTTGACGTTCTTGAGATCGCGGAGAGCATCGAGATGAAGGGCGCTGGTCTCTGTCGTGTCGAGGCGTTTTGAGCGCAGCCGGGCGAAATGAGCGTCAGTCGATGCATTCTCCATGTTACGGAAGACTTCTTTCTCAGCTGCAAGGAGGCGAGCGGCGCGTTCGTCGTTGGTCATCAGTAGCGAGGCGGCTGTGCGGCAGTTGGCGACGAGCCGGTCTATCATGGTCAACAACTCTTCCCGGCCGGAGGCCGAGAAGGACAAGCCACGTTTGGAGAGTCTGCCGGCAATGCCCAGTAGATTTCTCGAAACGGTGTCGCCTGCCTGTTCCATTTTTGTCGCAAAGGCCAGGATCTCACGAGCCCGGCGTACATCGCCTTCTCCCATGGCCTCGGAGTCCAGAGACAGCACGTAGGCTTTGATTGCGGAGTTCAATCTGTCAAGGACGTCGTCCATGCGTTTCGTCTCGCTGATTTGGCGGCGATCAGCTCGATCGAAAGAGTCCCTCAAGCCGATCAGCATGTTTTCCAATACGTCAGCCATTCGCAACGCTTCACGCGCGGCCCCGCCGAGCGCGATGACTGGTGTCTCTCGAGCTGACGGATCGAGATAGATGGGGCGGCTCGGATCCGTGGAATCCACCCGATTGGGCATCCATCGCCGCAACAAAGCCCCATAGGGCTTTAGAATTGGAAAAAAGACCAGCGCGACAAGCGCGTTGAAGGCGGTGTGAAAATCGGCGACGGCGCGGGCGTTGTTCGGTTCGATGATCACCATCAGCCTGCTGAGCCAGGGCAGCGCGGCGAGGGTGATCGCTATGCCGATGATGCGATTCAAGAGGTTGCCGATAGGCACACGTTTCGCGGCCGGATTATTGCCGGTGCTACCTTCGAGTACCGGATTGATGGCTGTTCCAAGATTGGCGCCGAGCACTAGGGCGAATGCAGCCGCGGGCGGGACGGTCCCCTGCGTCGCAAAAGACATGACGACAAGCACGACGGCAACGCTGGAATGCGCAGCCCAAGTCAGTCCGGCAGCAAGCAGCACATCGAGAACGGGCTGAGTCGCGATTGCCCCCAACAGGAGGCGAAGGCTGGGCACGTCTTCATAAGGTGTCAGCAGCTCTATGAAGTGATGCAGCGCCATGAGCATGAGCCCAAGGCCGATCAGCACGCGTCCTAAATCCCGCGTTCCGGCTGCCGCGCGCCGGAACATCAGGACACCCATCAGAATCAATGCCGGAGCGATTTCTGATACGTCGAAGGACAGCAACTGGACAATCAGGGTCGTTCCGACGTTCGCGCCCAGCATCACGGCCAGAGCAGGGACCAAGTCCACGAGGCCGGCCGCGGCGAATCCTGTCACCATGAGCCCCGTCGCCGTGCTGCTCTGCACGATGGCAGTTACACCGACGCCGGCGAGGAAAGCCTTGAAGCGATTCCTGAGCGCTGTGCCCAGGAAGCTCCTGAGCTTCGCGCCGAAAGCCCGTTGCACGCCTGTGCCGACCATATGGACGCCCCACAATAGGAGGGCGACCGATCCTGCGAGATTGAGCAGTGTGACTGGTAGTTCCATGAAATGCGCCTCTTTGAGATCAAGCCCGGGAGGGCGGCACAAAAGCCGGCTGCATTGAGAAGGCGAAGACTATGCCAAGTGTTCCACGGTGATAATGCCTCGGGTTGCCAATCTCAGCGCGTCCCACTGGCAGCGGTTAACGGTTGTCGCAGGTCACAGAATCTCCTCGTGCATCTGATCTCAGAGCCCTAGCGCCCAATACCGGGAGCTGAACTATCGAGATCAGTACCGTACTAAGGAGGACTTTGTCGCGCTCTCAAGAACTAACCTGCGCCACGACGAACGAAGAGGCGAATAACGTTCGGAAAGCCGAACACTCTTCGACCAAATGTTGGGAATACCTGACTTCTCGACCAAATGGAGTTGAACGTCGGCGGAAGTACGCTTTGGTTTGCCTTTACACCTACACCTCCGTCTTCGACATTCGCAGCAGACTTCCTTCTTGGTGACCTTAGAGTGCGTAACGTGATTAAAGCAGGCATTTTTACTGCTTTGGAACTCGCAGCAATCCTGATCTATTTGATGTCTGCTCGATCATTGATTGACAGCGCCGGCGCGCCCGTCGCCACGCCGCCTATATGATCATCCGTGGCATCGAGGCGGTAGCCAAGAGCAAGGATATCTTCAAGTCGACTAAGAAAACGACGCTCGAGAGTTTGTTTGACTTGCCGCAAAAGTACCGCACACCAGACGGCGTGTTCGATACTCGACTTGAAATCTACCAGAAATACGAGCGCGCTATAGAAGCAGTGGCCAAGGACAACAGCGTCAAAACAGCCTACTTTTTCCAGCCGGTGCCGACTTGGAGCAAAATGCTCACTGAGGAGGAAAAGCCGGGCGCTGCGCGCTCAGCTGATCCAGTGCTTTACCGGCGCATCGTCGTCGGCATGATGACGCTTCGCCAGCGCGGTCTTGCGATGTACGACCTTGGCGATCTTCTCAAGGATGAGAAGGGAACCTTTTATGCCGATGACATCCATTTCTTTCGCGACGATAAAGGTGACAGCCCCGGTTATCGACTGATGGCGAAGCGTATGGCAATCGATCTCGCCGAGGCGTGGGGGTTGAAGCGCAAGGATTGAGTGCACCAACAATTCACCTCCTTGTGGGACCTCTCACACTTCACGCACCCCATCTCCCAAACAATCTAGGTTGACAATGCGCCGCTCCCGTCAGCGCAGCGGCCTTTTGCGACATCATTGACTCTGTCACGCGGCAGCCGCCCGCGCGAAGACCGCCAAGGAAATTAGGAGACATCGTCTGCGCTGAAAAACCTTCTGTTGGTCATCGGCGTGACTCTCGTCTGCCTGCTGGCCCTGGAACCCCTCACCCGCATTTTCCTCGATACCGGCAAGGTCTACGAGCTTGAGATGTGGAAGTACGCCACGCAGGTCAAGGAGC
>Ga0153954_1000337_pt1 | contig 39407 bp, 20 predicted proteins | sample TSFL038MetaG_FD_102277 | JGI IMG/M metagenome (GOLD analysis project Ga0153954, IMG submission 102277) | Attine ant fungus gardens microbial communities from Florida, USA - TSFL038 MetaG | ecosystem: Host-associated > Fungi > Mycelium > Unclassified | place: USA: Florida, Wekiwa Springs State...
GAAAATAAACGATGTTGCGCTCGAAGGTGAAAGAGAGATGCGGCTCGTCGCGCGAACGCACAATCTGTTCGTCACGGCCAAATGCGAAGATGTTGTTACGCACGATGTTCTCACGGCCGTAGTGCTGGTGAAAGCCGCCGTGAGTCGTGCGATAGACGAGGTTGTTCTCGAGCACGATGCCGGTGCTCCCTTCGTCCGTATAGAGCCCCCATCCTTTGTCATGCCCCTCGACGTCATGGACGATGTTGTTACGCACCACCGTGCCGGGTGAAACGCCCAGGGAATAGACGGCCGCAAGATCCGACAGGAGGCCTTGGCCGACGTGGTGGATGTGGTTGAACTCGATCCGGTTGCCGCGGCTCACGCTTGGCGCATAGCCCCAGACCCATCCGACCGAAACGCCGGTGTAGTACAGGTCGGCGATCTCGTTGTGGGTCACCGTGTTGCCGAAGGCATTCATGAGCAGCACGCCCACGCCGCTGTGGAAGTGACGGCCGAGGTGGTGCAGGCGGTTGTCGGCTATCATCGTCTCGCCGGTGCGGAGCGGCTCACGATCGACTTCCCCGTTGACCTTGATCCCTCCCGCACCGATCCAGGCCAGCTCATTGCCCACGAGACTCACCCCGCGACAGCCGGCGCGGAGCTCGACCGCATAGCCGCCGAGGTTCTTCAGCACGCACCGCTCAATCGCCACGTGCCGCGCCCCGGTGGCGACGATCGCACCCGGGACCTGGCTCGACGCCTGGCTGTCCATCGCTTCGCGCGAGGAGGGTTCCCAGGCCGTGTCGGAGAAGGTCAGATCTTTCAGAGCGAGGTGCTCAACGAACCGGCCCGAGTCCGGGTCTCCCCGGAACTCGACAAGGCTCGCGAGTCGCGGCGCCACGAGCAGCGCGCGATCAGGCGACTCCCCCTCGCGCGGCATGTAGTGCAGCGTGCCGGCCGCGGTATTTGCATAGAAACGGCCGGGTCTCAGGGCTTCGTACACGTTGGCGATGTAATAGCGGCCGGGAATCGGCTGATGCTCATCGGTGAACTTGTACTCACTCTTTCGGTCGAGCTTCACGACGCGATGGTCGGAATCGACCGCGGCGATCTTGAGGTGGGAATCGATCCAGAAATGGAGGACGACGACCTCGACGTCACGGAGCCCTGTCCAGGTCGGATCGATCTGGCCGGAGGCATATTCGAAACGGTCGGCGGCGGTATCGTAGGAGGCCTTCGCGTCGGCCCCGGCAAGTCCGGCCATGGTGTACGTCGCCCGCTCTCCCTCGGGAAGCCTGGGGCGGTCCCGCCATTGGCCGTCGATCGAGACGTGACGGAACCGCCAGCCGTCCTTCAACCCGGGAAGTTCGGCAACCCACTCTGCGTGGGGCCCACGCGCGGCCTTCCAGTTCGTGACCGCCCGCCCTCCGCTGATCACGACCCGGCCCTCATCTCGGGGCGCGGCGGCGTAGATGGTCGGGCTCTGGAAAGTCCCCGAATCCTCGGGGGTGAAGATCAAGGGCTCGCTCAGCTCGTAACGTCCCGCGTGGACCTGGATCACGACCGGTTCTTGAAGTCGGCCGGCAGTCCGAAGGCGACGGACAGCATCTCGTGCACGCGCCATGGTGGCGAAGGGACCATCCGTCCCCGAGGCATTCGGCGCAGCGAGAGTTCCGGACCAACTGTCACGGCCCTGCGGTCCGACATGGAACCTGGCCGAGGCCGCGGACGTTTCCTCTGCCCAACCGATCCCCGTGAGCAGCCCGAGAGCGAACACAATCATAATCATGCGGATGCCGTCCGCGTTGTGGCGGAGACCGGTCATGAACTGTCCTCCATATCGCAACGTCTTCCCCCTAAGCCAGAATCGCCTTGATGACTTGTCCGTGAACGTTCGTCAAGCGCCGTTGAATACCGTTGTGATAATATGTTAGGCGTTCGTGGTCGATACCCAGCAGGTGCAGCACGGTGGCGTGGAAGTCGTAGGTAGTCACGGGGTTGACGATCGAGGCGTAGCCGATGGCGTCGGTGGCTCCATAGGCGAAGCCTTTTTTGAGGCCGGCGCCGGCCAGGATATTGGTGAAGGCCTGGGGGTGATGGTCGCGACCACGGCTCAGTTTGCCGCGGTCGGCCTGCGCGAACGGGGTCCGACCGAACTCGGTCGTGATCATGACGACGGTCGAATCGAGCAGGCTGCGCGCCTTGAGGTCGCGGATCAGGCCGGCGATCGGGCGGTCGACACGGCGGGCTTCGCCGGTGTGGCTCTTGTAGCCGTTGCCGATGATGTTGTCGTGCGCGTCCCAGGAGATGCCGTCTCCCGTCCAGAGCTGGACCATCCGGACCCCTCGCTCGATCAGCCGTCGCGCGATCAGGCAGTTGCGGGCCGTGTCGCGGCACTCGTTGCGGTCGAGCCCGTAGAGTTTCTGGATGTGGCCGGGCTCGGCGGAAAGATCGGTCGCCTCGGGGATGGCCGACTGCATCCTGGCGGCTAGCTCATAACTTCGGATGCGGGCGGCGAGGGGATCGGTCTGGGTCTGCACCTCCAGGTGGATCGCGTCGAGCTCTCGGAGCAGTTCCAGGCGCTCGCGTTGCGTCTCGGCCGAGGCACCGCCGGCGGGCTGGAGGTCGAGGACCGGCGGACCCCCTCGCGTGTTGAAGGCCACTCCTTGATGCTCGGCGGGAAGGAACCCACTGGTCCAGTTGAAGGCCCCGCCTGCGGAGTTCGGGATGCCGCGAGCGTCGGGCAGGACGACGAAACCGGGCAGGTTTTCGGTCTCGGTCCCCAGGCCGTACGAGAGCCACGAACCCATCGCCGGGAAGCCCATCTGGCGGAACCCGGTGTTCGCCTGGAAGATGCCGGGAATGTGGTTGGCGGTCTCCGCAACCATCGAGTTGATCACCGTCAGCTCGTCGGCGAGTTCGGCAAGGCTCGGGAACAGGTCGGAGATCCAGAGGCCGCTCTCGCCTCGGCGTTTGAAGGGATAGTGCGACTTGTGGAGCCGGCCGACCTTGCCGAAGAACACGTCGGCCTGGCCGAAGCTCGCGGGCATGTCCTTGCCGTGGTACTTCTCCAGCTCTGGCTTGTAGTCGAACGAGTCGACATGGCTCAGCCCACCGCCGAGGAAGATGTGGATGACGTGCTGGGCCTTTGCCTTGAAATGTGGTCGGGGGCGCCGCCGCTCGTCGGCGGTGGCCGCCTCCAGATGGCCGCCACGAAACAGCAAGTCGGCCGCCGCGATCGCGGGCAAGCCGAAGACGGCATCCCGCAGGAAGTCCCGACGCGTTGTCGGAACTGGCTGCGTCTCGGGCTCTCGATCCATGGCGAGACTCCTTGGGTCGCAGGACGGCACGCCCTTCGTTCAATTGACGAACAGGAACTCATTCGCGTTGAACAGCACCAGGCAGAGCTGGTCGAGACCTTGCCGCGCGAGGAACGATCGGGCGACTTGCCGCTCGCGATCATTGGGCGATCGGGAGAACGCCAGTCGCCAGGCATGCTCGACCTGGCGCATACGGTCGTCGCCCGCCTCGCGGCGGACGCGCCCGGCGAACCGCTCGGCGCACTTCTCCATGAAAGTGTTGTTCGACAAGGAGAGCGCCTGGATCGGCGTGATCGTCCGGGTCCGCTTCGGCGACATCACGGACGGATCCGGGCAGTCGAGTGATTCAAGAATGGGGTGGTTCCCCGACCTCGCCCAGAGGCGGTAGATCGTCCGACGATTGACGGCCTGGGAGAACTCGCCCGTCAAACCGTTGAACTCGTGGTTACCATTGGCGCCTTGAAGGTTGACCTTGAGGTCGCGAAAGCTCGGCCCGCCAATCTTCGGGTTCAGCGCCCCAGCGACCGCCAGCGCGGCATCGCGGACAGCCTCCCCCTCGAGCCGTCTCCGATTCGCCCGCCAAAGCAAACGGTTGTCGGCGTCGATCCCCTCGGCACGGTCGCCGAGGACCTGCGACGCCTGCCGGTATGCGGCGGAGGACACGATCAGGCGATGCATGTCCTTCACCTTCCAGCCTCCGTCCACGAACCGGAACGCGAGGTAGTCAAGCAGCTCCGGATGGCTGGGCCGTCCGCCGTTGAACCCGAAGTCGCTCGGCGTCTCGACCAGCCCCTGGCCGAAATGGTGGTACCAGAGCCGGTTGACGAAGACGCGAGCCGTCAACGGGTTGCTCGGGTCGGTCAGCCAGTGGGCCAGGGCTTCGCGGCGACGCCCCTCAGGTGCATCCGGCATCAGGCCGAAATCCGCCGACAGCCCGGAGAGAGCCTTCAGTCCTGCAGGGGAGACAACCTCTCCAGGCTTCCGGTAATCGCCGCGCTCCAGAACAGCCAAAGGGGGCGGTTGCCGTGGGATGATCACGTGCGCGACCCCGGTGAAGCCGAGCTGATCGGGCGTCGCAGGCAGCCCGATCTTCGAGCGTTCCTTCACCTCCTGAGTCACGCCTCCGAGCAGGGCGGCAACCTGGTAATACTCCTTCTGCGAAATCGGGTCGAACTTGTGGTCGTGGCAGCGGGCACAGTTGATCGTCAGGCCGAGGAAGGTCTGGCCAAGGGTGCCGACGAGATCCTCCAGCTCGTCGAACCGCGTCGCCTTCTGCATTTCGGCCGAGCCCTGGTCGTGGGCGACCTCATCCCATGTGCCGCAGACCTGATATCCCGTGGCGATCAAGGCCCCCAGGTCGTTCGGGTGCAGGACGTCGCCGGCGATTTGCTGCCGGACGAACTCGTCGTAGGGGAGGTCGCGGTTGAACGCCCTGATCACCCAGTCGCGGTAACGCCAGGCGTTATCGCGGATGTGGTTCCGCTCGAAACCCTGGCTCTCGCCATACCGCACGACATCCAGCCAATGGCGAGCCCAACGCTCGCCGTAATGGGGCGATCCGAGCAGCCGCTCGACGAGTTTCTCATAGGCTTTCTCGTCCGGATCGGCAACGAAGCGCTCCACCTCTTCCGGCCCGGGCGGCAACCCCGTCAGGTCGAAGGAGAGCCGGCGGATCAAGGTACGGCGGTCGGCCTCCGGGGCGGGGTGCAGATCTCGAGCCTCGAGCCGGGCCAGCACGAATCGGTCGATGGCGGTCCGTGTCCAACCGGCATCGCGAACGGCCGGCGGTTGCGGCTTTCGGACGGCCTGGAGCGCCCACCAGTCGTAACCGGCGCGACGGTCGGTCGTCACGAGAAAGGGGTCGATTTCCGCGTGGCCCCACGTCGCTCCCTCGGCGATCCAGCGCCTGAGCCGCTGCTTCTCGGCATCGCTCAGCGGGGGACGATCCCGAGGCATCTCGCCCGATTCGATGTACTCGCAAAGGAGGCTCTCGTCCGGCTTACCTGCCACGATGACCGGACCATTCCCCCCACCGGCCAGGGCGGCCTCTTCCGACATCAGAGCAAGCCCCCCCTTCCGTAGCGATCGGCCATGGCATTCCAGGCAGTGCCGCGCCAGGATGGGGGCGACCTCCGCATCGAACACCTTGGCCGCCACCGGGTCGTGCGGCCGAACCGGCTTAGGATCAGGATGGCCGGGCTCCGGGATCGGGCCGTCCCCCTTCCAGATCTCGATCCCCGAGAGGTTCGCCGCGCCGCCTCGGGTCGTGAGCCGAATCGCGCCCGCATCGACGACGACTCGCCAGGGCCCCAGCCGCCTCCAGGTCCCGGCCGGACCGCTGACGAAATCGTGCACGACTTCCCGACCGTCCAGGAAGATACTAAAGGTCTCGGAGTTATTGTCCTCCCAGACATAAGCGAAAACCGAATACATTCCTTTGGGAATGTTCATGAATCGCATGTCCATCTGGCCGTTCCAGCGGCTCGACCGGATCATCCGCGAGCGCTCCGGGTCGGTCGGTGGGACGAGGGGGACATCCTGATTCTCGAAGGCCAGGTCGCGCGTCTCCAGGTTTTTCGAGTCCCCCGCTTCCCACTTGTGGCCGTCGATGACGATCTGAGGCCCATTGAGGTTGATGCCTCGGAAGAACACAGCGCCGGGCGCATCCGCATGTGCCGGGGTCCAGGCCGCCGCCATCGCGACCGCCCACCCAAACCGCAGGACTCGCTTCACGATGAGTCGAAGACCCGGCATGTCGGTTTGCCTCGCACCCGGATAGACGCATCAATTGGTATACCAGTAAGTTACCGACGTATCCTATCTTGGCCTCAACACAAACACAAGGCACCGATTCCGGGCACATGAAGACCGACGTTTCCCTTCCAAATCGTCGTCAGCGGACCGTGACACGAAGTTCTTGAAGCACCAGACCGCCAACGAGTTCAAGAGCCTCACCCCGAAGGATGCCCTACCGCCGTGGACACTCCCTTCGCAACAACGGCTCGGGCTCGCGGACGCCCACCCGCACGCAGCAAACAAGACAACACCTCTCGATTTTAAGCCGTTTTTGCTCGAATAGCACACATAAAAGCCGGAGAGCGACCACGCGGCTTATTTACACAGCAACGGCTTGTAGTAATTTCAACGCATAACCACCCGACATTTCACCAAGATCCCCAGGGTTTTGTAGGCTATCCAATTGCAAAACCGCTCTAATACGACACTGTTACAACTCCGACGGGCACCAGAAGCGTATTTATGGGTAGCCCCGGGGTCGCAAAGCGACCAGAGGTTTTCCGTGACGACTTGGGCTGGGCCCTCTTTCTGTAAAGCCGTTTGGGAACGGTCCTCATTGCGGCTGAGCCGGTCCGGTTGTAAGCAACCGCGGCCACCCGGGAGCAGTCCCTTGATTCCTATCGGAGTTGTAACGGAGTTGTGCTAATTACAACACCGTCGTCTCGACACTCCTCGTTGCCGATGGGCAGGTGACCATGGAGTCGATCACAACGCAGTCGCTCTTGAACCCTCGGTTACGGCGGTAGGATGCCTGAGGCAAACCCCGCATTTTACTGAGCCAGTGCCTCTCCAATGCCTACGGACCATCTCGCTGGATTTCAGAATTAGCCTTGACTATCAGTTGCGTTGACGCTTATGATTCAAGAGTTGTGGTACGCGAGGGGGGCTCGTGGTACCGCAACGACCCTGTAGGTTCGAAGGACCCATGTCTTTTCGAAGCGTCCTCAAAAATGGGATTTGCATCGCCGCCGTGCTGGCATTGCTGGTATCGGTGATTGCGTTTCCCATGGGTCCGTTGCGGACGGCTTCCGGCTCTCCCCTCCTCAATTGCCTCTTCCACAGAGTCCTTAATCCTTCGACCCAGTCGGCTCATGTCTCTCTGAAGTCAATTCCCTCGGGATTGGTTCGACTCAGAGCTCTTCCCTCCGAGAAAAAAGAGGCGACGAGCGAGACGACACACCCGGTTAGTTTCACCTTCGATTTTCCCCCCACGCCTTCTTCCAAACGCGTCTGGCATTCTACCTACGGCTCCTTCTGTCGCACGATCCACCCGCTTCGTTGTTAAACATCGACACGGTGCGGGTTTACCCAAAAGTCGACAGTTCGAGCTTTACGTCGGCCGAGTTGCGCTATTCGGCGCTGGCGAGGGTCTTCGTGGCGGTTCTACCCATGTCGCCCTGAGTTGCGCCGGCCGAAATCGCCCATAACGTCCTTGAGCCGTTGGTGCTACGCACCGAAATCGGCTGACGGTGTGGCTCACTGGAGACTTCGTACCATGATGCGCTGAGCGCGTTCTCGCGTTCGAGTTCATCACGGTCAAGGGGCTCTCGCCTGAGATCTGTCACAAAGCAAGCTAGCACGCATAACGATCGTTATACGTATTAGCTCGATCTCGCGGTCCGCGCAGTGTTCACGGAACCTCAACCTCGCTTCCCGGGTTGTGGGGCGTTCGCCATGCGCGCAATACCATCGACACTTAATGACTTAATGTCTTGTCTGGCGCGAATTGAGTTGGAGTCCGGGCAATGAATCCGAGCGTTTTCGCCATGCGGCGCCCCGTCACGACCCTGATGTTGGTCGTGGCTCTCATCAGCGGCGGCGGCCTGGCCTATAGTCGGATGAGGGTGGATATCTTCCCCTCACTCAACACTCCCAAGATCTATGTTTTTCTTGATTATATTGGCATGAGCCCTGACCAAATGGAGGGCTTCATCGTCAACCAGCTCGAACTCTATTTCCAGTACGTCGACGGGATTCAGGACATCAACACCCGCAACATTCAGCAGGTCGCACTCTGCGAACTCTCCTTCTTCCCCGGCACCGACATGGGACAGGCCATGGCCCAAGTCGTGGCCATGTCCGACCGTGCCATGTCCTGGATGCCCAAGGGTACGCTGCCACCCATGATCATGCGCATGGACGCAGGCAGCGTGCCGGTCGGTTACCTCGTCTTCGAGAGTAAGGAGACCTCGCTGGGAGCGATGGGAGACCTGGCCCAGAACATCATCCGGCCCCTGGTGCAGAAATACGTCCCTGGTACGGTCGCGATTTCCCCGTTCGGTCCCAACATGCGGTCGATCGTCATCAGCGTCGACCCGCAGAAGCTCCTCGACTACAACCTGAAGCCGCAACAGGTCATTGACGCTCTTGCGACGGGAAACGACATCATTCCGGCGGGAAACCTCTACGTTAAGGACTCGATGCCTGTCGTCTCCAACAACGCAACGGTGGACGACATCAAGCAACTCGGGAATATCCCGCTCCGGCTGGAGAAGAACGTATACCTGCGCGATGTCGCCACATTCCAGGATGATGTCGATATTACCTATGGCTACGCGCTCGTTAATGGTAGTAAGTCAGTCTATTTGCCGATCATTAAGAAGGACACGGGTTCAACACTGACCGTCGTCGCCGATATTCACAAGGCGATGCATTTATTCCGCGACGCCGTTCCGAAGGATGTTTCGGTCGACTTCGTGTTCGATGAGTCCCCGACGGTGCTGGCGGCGGTCGAGAGCGTCGCCACCGAGGGCATGATCGGCGCAGGATTGACCGGGTTGATGATCCTTCTCTTTCTCAGGGATTGGAGGAGCGTGATCGTCGTGGTGACCAATATCCCACTCGCCTTACTCGGGTCGATGTTTGGGCTCTGGGTCATGGGCAACACGATCAACATCATGTCCCTGGGAGGTATGGCGCTGGCGATCGGCATTCTCGTCGACGAGTCGACGGTGACCGTTGAGAACGTGCACGTGCAGATGCAGAAGACTCACAACATCGCCACGGCCGTGCTCCGTGGTAGCCTCGCCACGGCCGTGCCGAGGCTCTTGGCCTTGCTCTGTATTCTCTCCGTGTTCATACCCGCGTTCATCATGGGCGATCCTCTGCGCTCACTCTTCATGCCCCTGACTCTGGGCGTCGGGTTCGCCATGATCTCCTCCTATTTCCTCTCCAGCACCTTCGTTCCCATCATGTGCGTTCGGCTCCTCAAGCACGGGGACCATGGGGGTGAGGAAAAACGCGGTTTGTTCGATCGCATCCTGGGCGTCTACTCCAAGGTGGTGGGCCACTTCGTCGCCTTGCGATGGTTGATCGTCCCGGGCTATCTCACCGCCTGCGCACTTGTTCTCGTCGGACTCGGTCTCCAGGTCGGCACCGAACTCTTCCCACAGGTCGACTCCGGACAGTTCGTCCTCCGCTTTCGGCCACCGCCAGGCTCCAACTTCGAACTCACTCGACAGATGGCCGTCAAACTCCTCGAGGAGATCGAGCGCGAGGCCAAGGCCGAAAACATCGAAATCTCCATGGGATACGTCGGACAGGTCGCTCCCAACTTCGGCATCGACAACATGGTCCTCTTCATGCGCGGACCTGACGACGGACAGCTTCGCATCGCCCTACGCGAAGGCAGTGGCATCAAGCTCGCCGAATTTCGCGAACGGCTCCGAAAACTCTTTCCCAAACGGATCGTCCCATGGCTGGCGCAACGACTGGAGCAAGGAGGTTTGTCAAAAGAGGAGGCGGAACGACAGGCCAAGATGGCAAGCCTCGGGTTTCAGCCGGGCGATATCGTGACCTCGGTCATGAGCTTCGGCTCGTTGACGCCGATCGCCGTCCGCGTCGTCGGCACCGACCTCAAAGCTGTCCGGGCCCACGCCGAAAAGATCGCCAGCGGGATGAGGCGTATCCCCTACCTCCGTGACGTCCAGTTCGAGCAGACCCTCGACTACCCCAGCGTCGAGGTCGACATCGACCGCGAAAAGGCCGGCCTCAGCGGCGCCAACGTTCAGGACGTAGCCCACGCACTCGTCATGGCCACCTCGTCGACCCGGTTCACCAACCTCAACTACTGGATCGACGTGAAGACCGGCTTCGACTACCTGGTCCAAATCCAGATGCCGCCCCTCCGTATGGAGAAGCCGGAGGACGTTGAGATCCTGCCTCTGGAGTCGGTCAACCCCGAGGTCAACCTCATGATCCGCGACGTGGCCAGCGTCCGCAGCGGGCAACGCCCCGGCGAACTCGACCGCGACATGTCGCAACGCTACCTGACGCTCACCGCCAACGTCGAAGGAGAGGACATGGGCCGAGCCTCGAGCCAGGTCGCTCAGGCGATCGCGGCGGCCGGAGAGCCGCCGCGTGGCGTGCGCGTCGAACCCATGGGTCAACTCCCGCCGATGATCGAGATGTTCAAGGCACTCGGCGTCGGTCTGGCCGTCGCCGTCTTCGTGATCCTCGTGCTCCTGACCGCTTACTTCCAATCTCCTCGCATGGCCTTGATCTCCATCGGCGCTGTGCCCGGGGTGCTCGCCGGTATCGCCACCATCCTTTACTTCACCAACACCTCGCTCAACATCGAATCGTTCATGGGTTCGATCATGTGCTTGGGTGTCTCGGTGTCCAACTCGGTCATGCTCGTGACCTTCATGAACGACCACTGGAAGACGGGAGCCTCCTCCGTCGAGTCGGCCATCGTCGGCGCCGGTGATCGCCTGCGGCCGATTCTCATGACCGCCTGTGCCATGACCGTCGGTATGGTGCCGATGGCCCTGGCGTTGGAAAAAGGCAGCGAGATGCAGGCGCCGCTCGGATTGGCGGTGATCGGCGGCCTGGTCATGTCCACGTTCGCCACCCTGCTCGTGATCCCCTCAATCTTCGCCCTCGTCATGGGCAAGCTGATACCAGTCTCACCATCGATCTATCCGGACGATCGAGAGAGCGTGCACTACGACCCCTTGGTCTTTGCTGAAGAAGTTGACCACGGTCCCACCGACCATACTGTCGAACCCGACGCTCATGAGGTGGTGCAACACCACAACGAAGACGAGATTCTCGGCTATCTCAGAAGCATCTTGCATGAGATCCAGTCGAGGCGTCACGACATGATCACCCATCAGAGCCGTAACGACCTTCTCCATGCCCTCGGCCTCCCTGAAACGCGCCCCCCCGACGAAGACGACGCGTCAAAGGCAGACCCGTTCGGCGGAGATCGTCCATCCCCCGAGGTACCACCAAACGCCCCCCCTTCCCAGGGAGACTTTTGATGCCCCGCGGCTGCGTTCACCAAAACTCCACGACATACGTTGAACCTGGAATCACTTCAGGAGCGGCCGCACGGAGCCGCCGCTCGCTGAACCGGAGGTCTCTGATGCACTTCGCCTCGCGCTCCAAGCTGTGGGAGCGTTCTCGCGATCGCTGCCGACTCATGCTCGGGCTGCTCGCCATCCTCACGCTCACCGGCTGCCATGCCGAAAAACATGGCGAGGTCAAAACCGTCACCAAGCCACCCACTGTCCGCGTGATTCGACCTCAGCCTCGAACCATCGTCCGCGTCGTCGGACAACCCAGCTTCATTGAAAGCTACGAGCATACATCCATCTATCCCAAGCTTGTAGGATATATCGAAAAGTGGAACGTCGATATCGGCGATAAAGTGAAGAAGGGAGACGTGCTCGCCACCCTCTTCGTCCCCGAACTCGTCGAAGATTTCGGCACCAAGAAGGCCACCGTCAAACTCGACCAGGAACGCATTGACCTGGCCCTCAAAGTCGTCAAAGTCGACGAGGCCAACGTCCAGGCCGCCGAGGCTCGCCTCGTGGAGACCAAGGCCATCCTGGCCAAATACCAGGCCGAGGTCGAGCGATGGAATTCCGAGGTCAAACGCCTCACCCATGAGGTGCAGCGGGGCGTCGTCGATCCCCAGGTGCTCCTCGAGTCGACCAACCAATGGAGGGCCAGCATCGCTTCCCGAGACGCCGCCAAGGCCGACATTGCCAAGGCCGACGCCGAACTCCTCTCGGCCAAGGCAACGCTGGCCCAGGCCCAGGTGGCCGTCGCCGTGGCCCGCGCCGACTTGCTCGTGGCCGAGAGCGAAGCCAAGCGGATCGAGGCCTGGGTGGGCTACATCACCCTTGCCGCCCCCTTCGACGGCATGATCGTGGAGCGGACCGCCAATACCGGCGACTTCGTCATGCCCGCCTCCGGCGATCCCTCGGCCATGCCCCGCACTCCCCACTTGTCTCCCGGAGGCAACGCCGCGCCGATTTACGTCGTGGACCGCCTCGATATCGTCCGCATCTTCGTGGATATCCCGGAACACGACGCCAACTACGTCAAGGTGGGAACCAAAGCGACCGTGCTGGTTCGGGCGTACCGCGACCAGCCGATCGAGGGAACCGTCACACGCACCTCGTGGGCTCTGAACGCCAAGAGCCGGACGCTCCGCGCCGAGATCGATCTGCCCAACCCGGGCAGTCAGCTCCTGCCCGGAATGTACGCCTATGCCAAGGTGATCGTCGAGCGATCCGGTCTCCAGGCCTTACCCGTGTCAGCCATCACCCATAGCGGCGAGAAGGCCTACTGCTGGAAATACGAGGATGGTCACGCGGTCCGATCGGAAATCCAGACGGGTATCAGCGACGGGGAATGGATCGAGGTAACGAATGTTCAAATCCCGAAGGCGACCGAAAAAAACAATCCTTGGGTTCCGATCGATGGATCGGAAAAAGTCATTCTCGGAGATCTCTCCATACTTGCCGACGGCATGCCTGTGGAAGTCGCTCCATCGACCGTCGACGAGAAGCTTGCAAGGGAACCGGCTGCACCTACTCCTCACCTAACGAAAGCCTCTTCGGAGACCTTGGCTCGCTTGCATTGAGGTCCATCCGGAGGCGATCGGGTTTCCCCCCGCACGGTCGCCGTCCGGCTTTTCCTGGATCTGTGAGACGACTGGTGTCGGGCGTCTGACATCCAACTGTAACGATTATCCGAAAGCCACAGCTTACAAGCATCAATGATTCGTCCAAAAAAGCAATATCGTCACAATCGGAACCGATACTGTTTATAGATGAAACCTGAAAATCGACACGGCCAGAGCGACCCACACAGCGATCGCGCCATGGCCTCTTCGATTTTAGCGAGGTAGAAAACTATGGAACGTTCCGCCTGGGCATGGATGCCCGCCGCGGCCCTGCTACTCTGGTGGGCCGAGCCCGCACGATGCGCGGCTCCGCCCGCACCGCCGTCCCCTAACCGCCTTGCTGTCCTCTCGGAAACCGGCCGGAGCGGCGCGCCATCGACGCGTGCGGAACGGTCCTCGACATTGGCTCCGGCCAGTCCATCAACACCGGCCGCCGAGGCCGGTGCCCCTCAAAACGGCCGTAACGCCCCCACATCACTCATGGCGTTGCCGCCGGCGACAGATGCCTCGGCCCTGGCCACAGGCCTGAACCTCAGACCCGCACCGTTCGAGGGAGGCGATCAACGCTTTCCCATCAACCTGGCCACGGCACTCCGACTTTCCGACGCCCGCCCCCTCATCGTCGCCGCGGCGCAGGCGAGTGCGTGGGTGGCCGAGGCGGAGCTCACTCGCGCGAAGCTTCTCTGGATTCCTACGCTCAACATCGGCTTCGACTATCTCCGACACGACGGCGGCGGCCCCGACTTTAACAAGGGGATCATGACCGCCCCCAGCGTCAACTTCTTCTACGGTGGTGCCGGTATGTGGGGGACCATCTCCACAACCGATGCCATTTTCCAGCCGCTGGCCGCGCGACAGACCCTCAACGCTCGACACTACGACATCCAGTCGGCCAAGAACGACGCGCTGATGCGCACCGCCGATGCCTACTTCATGGTCCACCAGAATCGAGGCTTGTACACAGGTGCGCTGTACTGCGTCGGACGGGGCCACGACCTCGTGGAGCGTATTACCCAACTCAGCCGAGAGCTCGTTCCCACCGTGGAAATCGAGCGGGCTCGCAACATGCTCGCCGACCTTGAACAGCAAGCGGTCAGCTCGCGGCAAGAATGGCGCGTTCAAAGCGCCAACCTGACGCAAGTGCTTCGGCTCGACCCGCGTGCCGTCGTTGAACCGCTCGAGCACGATCATACGCAAATTACCTTGATCGACCCTGCGAGACCGCTCGACGAGCTGATGCCGATCGCGCTCACCAATCGTCCCGAACTCTCTTCGCGGCAGGCGCTGGTCAAGGCAGCGGAGTACGAAATCCGTGCCGAGAAGGCCCGCCCGTTCCTGCCCAACATTCTGATCAACGGCTTTCAAACGCCTAACGAAATGATCCAGGCCGGTATCTTCGGCCTCGGTCCCAATAGCAGCCTCAACCAATGGAAAGGCCGCGTCGACTTGAGCTATCAGCCGCTCTGGCAGCTCGACGCCTTCGGGATCGGGAACCTGGCGCGGATCAAGCAACAGCGGGGCATGCAGTCCAAGGCCATCATCGATCTCTTTGATACACAGGACATGGTGGCGGCGGACATCACCCGGGCCCAGGCGCGGGTCCAGTCGGCGGCTCCTCGCGTTCTCCAGGCCGATCGCGCCTTGCGTACGGCCATCATCACCTTCAACGGGAACTACGAGGGGCTACGTCACACCACCCGCTTCGGCAACGTCCTGGTGCTGGTCAACCGGCCGCAAGAAGCGGTCTTTGCTCTCCAGCTTTTGAAGGTGGCGTTCGACGAGTACTTCACCACGGTCGCCGAATACAACCGTGCCCAGTTCGAGCTCTTCCACGCCCTGGGATATCCTGCGAATGAGGTAGCGATTAACCGGCCACCGGGTGAGGTCCAACCGGTGAACACGGAACGTCCGCACTACCTGCCACCGGTCGGGAACGGGCCGCCACCAGCAACTCGCTGAGCGACCGCCTTTTGCAAAGAGGAATGCAGGTTCCCAATTTCCTTGGAGCCAGGGGAGTGTTTCGACCATGCGCCACCGCTCGACCAGGAAAATCCGCCCTCGCCTCGAGGTGTTAGAGCAGATCAACTTGCTCAGCGCCGCGATGCCGACGACGCCCTTCGTAAACCTCAGGGCCGCTTCCCATGCCGCAGCCCCCCAGGCGGACGACACGCAGCGTCCGCTTGAGAGCGCGGCGAATGCCGCCAGGAACCAGGCCGGCCCGACCGGAGGCGGTGCCACTGCGCTCGCGGCCCGCGCCCCACTCGCGCCTCGCCATCCGCAGCAGCCTCCGTTCGGCATCACCATGGACAGGATCACCAACCCGACCCCGTTCAACGCCATACTGACGCCTCCGTTTCAGCACGTCAGGGTCCAAACCAACGCGCCGGTGCCGGGCCAGGTTTACAACGTGCTCTTCCTCAGCGTGTGGAACGGGACGAGGCAGACGTTCACGGCGAACAATGGACTCACCGTGAGGCTTTCCAACCAAACGGCCGCTCATGCCTATCCCATACTCACCGGTGATCAGCAATGGAGACCGGGACAACGAATCGTCTTCTACGTACTCACAAAACAGTACTATCCGTTGAGTCCTCAGGTCTCCGCCGGTTTCCAGTTCAACTTCGTCAACCCCAGGGTGACGGCAATCCCGGGACCGTCGGGAATCTTCCTCAGGCTGAAATATAACCCAGCCACGTTCGACCAGGTCCTCGACCAGATCGTCACCTCAGGCCCGGGCGCGAAAGGCCACACATTAGGTCTCCCCGACACTTCGATCTGGGAGATCATCCCCCAAACGCCCGGCACCATTCGGCTCTGAGGATAAAGATACGCCCCTCTGCCGGAAGGCGACGGCATCGCCTCCGACCTGTGTTGGCTACTGGTCCGTTACCCACTGGGCTTCGATTCTGCCGAGCGGGAGTGGCCAATGCTAACAAGTCATTGAGGAACTCATGAACGGAATGGGGTTCGAATGATGAAAAGATCCGCCTGGTCATGGATTCTCATCATGGCCTCGCTCTCTGGCTGGATGGACTCTTCACCTTGTGCAGCCCAGCCACCCGTGCCGGCGTCGACCCTACCCAAGACCGCCAAACCTCAAGCCAGCGCGGCCGTCCCGCCGTCCGCTCCGACTTTGAGAAGACCGGCAGCCCCCAAACCCAAGGCCCGCTCGGCTGTCCAGCCGCCGACGCCGACCTCGACAGCATCACAGTTCGGTACTCTCGAGGCGAGCGAGACCAGCCAGTTGTCATCCTTGCCACCGTCGACGGTCTCGTCGGCCATCGAGCGTTTCGTGAAACAGAGCGGCCGCGACTTACCGACAAATCCGCCAGCCTCCAGGCCTGAAACCCGAGAGGCGAGCCCGACTGCGGTGCCGCTGCCGGCGTCTGCTTCGTTGGAGCGCATGGCAAGGCAAAGCCATGCGAGCTTGCCTCCCGCCTTGCCGATCACGCCTCCGGAACCTGGAGCCGTTCCCTCGGAGGTGAAGCGGGCCTCGACTCAGCCGTTCGACATGAAGATGACACCCGCGCCGCTGGAGGACTCCGACGTTCAATTCCCGATCAACCTCGCCACCGCGCTCCGGCTTTCCGACGGACGCCCGCTCGTCGTCGCTGCCGCACAGGCCAGCGTCTGGGTGGCCGAGGCGGAACTCACGCGTGCCAAGGTGCTCTGGGTCCCCTCAGCCATCTTCGGTCTGGATTACATCCGACACGACGGCGGCGGCCCGGACTTCAATAAGGGGATCATGACCGCCCCCAGTGTCAACTTCTTCTATGGCGGTCCCGGCCTGAATCAGTTCGTCAACCTGAGCGATGCCTACTTTCAACCTCTGGCCGCGCGACAAACCCTCAACGCTCGACACTGGGACGTCCAGTCCGCCAAGAACGATGCGCTGATGAAGACCGCCGAAGCCTACTTCTTGGTTCACCAGTATCGAGGCATGTACACAGGTGTGTTGTACTGTGTTGGACGAGGACACGACCTGATCGAGCGAATCGCCGAACTCAGCCGGGAACTCGTCCCGACCGTCGAAGTCGAACGGGCTCGAAACATGGTCGCCGACCTCGAGCAGCAGTCCGTCGCTGCGCGGCAGTCCTGGCGCATTCAAAGCGCCAACCTGACGCAAGTGCTCCGACTCGACCCGAGGGCGATCGTCGTGCCGCTCGAGCACGATCATACCCAGATCACTCTCATCGACCCCGCGCGGGGCTTCGACGACCTGATGCCCGTTGCGCTCACCAATCGTCCCGAGCTCTCCTCGCGCCGAGCACTCGTCGAGGCTGCGGAGATCAGGGTCCGCCAGGAGAAGGCGCGTCCGCTCCTTCCCGTCGTCATGATCAACGGATTTCAGAGTGCCGGCATGTACATCCAGGCCGGACTCTTCGCCCTCGGCCCCAACAGCAGCCTCAACCAATGGAAGGGACGTGACGATGTGAGCCTTCAGCTCATATGGCAACTCGACGCCTTTGGGCTTGGGAACCTTGCCCGGATCAAGCAGCAGCGCGGTGAAGAATCCCGGTCGATCGTCGAGCTCCGCAACGCTCAGGACATGGTGGCGGCGGACGTAACCCGGGCTCTGGCGCGGGTCCAGGCGGCAGCCCCCCGCGTTCTGCAGGCCGATCGCTCGTTGCGGACAGCCATCATCACCTTTAACGGCCACCTCGAGGGCCTGGGACAGACGAAGCGCTTCGAGAACATCCTGACCCTAATCTTCCGACCTCAAGAAGCCGTCTACTCGCTCCAACAAATGAAGGTTTCCTTCGACGAGTACTTCAGCAGGGTCGCCGAATACAACCGGGCTCAGTTTGACCTCTTCCACGCTTTGGGTTACCCCGCGCGGGAGCTCGCTTTACTTCGAAACCCTGGCGAAATTCTTCCCGTGAACACCGAGCGGCCACGTTATCTACCACCCGTCAGCCACGGTCCGCCCCCGGCAACACGCTAAATATCAGCCTCACCCCGAGTGCGTCGTAGCCGAGGTCTCGGACCATAGCTTTGGCGACCGTTGTCAACAACTTTTGACATTTTTAAATTGACGACGATTTCCTCGACGTTTCGGAATCATTCTTGATCGAGCGACGATCTCACCGAATGGCAGCGAAGCCTAAACTACAGACAGGGATCATGCCTTGACCCCATATCATGGCAGGAGGCCATCAATGACTTGGTTGACACGGGACGTTGGCAGCTTCTCCTGGAAGGCGCTCGCCTTGGCGCTGGGGATCTGCACATTCTCGGATTCATCGGCCTTGGCCGACGGTGAGATGATGATGGCGCCCGTGGGTCCCCCGCCTCCTCTCCCCAAGGGGGTCAAGGGACCTCATGGTTACAAAGCTCTTAGCACCGGCACCTTGGGCTACGGGGCCCCCGGCCTCTACCCGGGTTTTGCGGGCTTTGGTCTTGGATATCACCTGGGTTACGGTTACGGCGGCCGCGGCCTCGGCGTTGGCGCCGAGGGGGGCTATCCGTTCTACGGAGGTCCGGGCTACCCCCACCCCGAGCCCTCTCTGCGTCGGATCGGCGGAATCAATCCTTTCCCCCATTACGCCGGCCCCGGTTATCCCACCCCTGAGCATCCGCAGTACTTCGGAGCGATCGGTGGGCTCGTGGCCGACCCGCCGGTGGTCAAGATCGGTGACGAGGTCAGCGACACCACCGGCTATGGTGCCTCGACCGGGATGTTACCCTATCCGGAGGCTCACTTCGCCCCCTTCACCGCCCGAGCCGCGGCCGAAGGGATATCCAACGGAGCCAGCTCTTCCCCCTCCTACCCTGCTCCCGGCATGAACAGCGCTCCGACTCCGAGTCCCGCGGGGAGTGGAATGCCGACGGATGAGTCCCCGAAAGCAACGCCCCCCGATGACTCGCTCGGGATCGAGGCGGAACCGGTCGAGGAAGGCGGACTGCGGGGGTTAAAAATCTCCAAAGTCATTCCCGGAACCGCGGCAGAAAGAGCCGGTCTCCATACCGGCGACGTCATCCGTACGGCCAACGGTTACCTCACCGAACAGCCGGGTAACCTTGTCTGGATCATCGCCAACGCCTCACCCGGTAAAGTGCTCACGATGACCGTGCGCAACGCGAGCGATGGCAAGGACCTGACCGCCAAAGCCCAACTTCGTTGAGTATGAGAGTCGCCGATCAACCGGGCCGCCGGTGGCGCGATACCGGAGGCCCGGAGGTGATCGATGCCTGCGAAGACTCATCGTGGAGATTGATAGCAGAAGATCGTCTCGCATTGGAAAGTATCGTCGTAACTTCGGTCCGCGAGTGCGAACCCGGCGGATCGGACGAAGCCGATGAATCGATCCCGTTTTTCAAGATCTCCGTGCACTTCAATTACCATGTATCGAAACTTTTTCAGAATTTCAGGATCAGACAAGATTTCAAACTCGGCGCCTTCGATATCCATCTTGAGAAGGTCTACGCGATCCAATTCGTTGTCGTCCAAGAGTTGTCGGAGGGTGACGGACGGTACCCGGACGACCTCTTTAACGTCCAGTCCTGCCTGATCCGCTTCGACGTTCATCCGGCTCTCCCGGTGGTTGGAAGAGACAGCGAAACGAATTTCATCCCCCGATCGACCGGCGATACAGGCATTCTTGATCGTCACAATGCCGTCGAAATCCCGCAGATTGGACTTGATCGCCCCGATCAAACCCGGGTTCGCTTCAACCACCAACACCTTGCGTACGCCGTGGTACCTGGTCAGGAAGTAGAGCGAAGCCATCCCTGTATTGCCGCCAAGATCGACGATCGTCCCGACTTGCGACAATTCAAAGGGAGGTCGATAGGCTTCCGCAACACACACTTCCATGAATGACGAGAAACCGTACCTTTCGAATGGAATTGTTACATCGACATACTGCCCAAGGGCAGCGGATTTCACCTTGTACTTGACGCGGTATTCACGAAAGAATCCATGAATTAATTTTGCGGCTTTCTTTTCGATTGGCTTGCCATACTCCAAGCTCTGCATCAACCTGAATAGCGGGTAATGAATGAGCACCTTCGCTCTGTCCAGCCCAGCGACACCATTTCTAGAGAAATATGACTTGAAGATATTGTAAAATTTCATAGCGTCAAGATTCTTCTTCAGTCAGACTCGTTCCGATCAATCCCATGAGATTGGGAACATGATTCGACATGAATCGATTCGGGTGGAGGAAGCGTCTTACACCCAATCAAAGCATCGATGACAGGCCACTATATCATAGGGTCATCTTTGGCGACACCCCAGGATCGCCCCACGCAACCCGACCTGAGAACCAACGGGTGGAGCAGGTCATTTGCATCGATTCTCGCCCCTGCAGCAGCCTCCCCTGAGATGATCTTGTTCGATAGCAAATCGCCGTGCCCACCGTGAGAATTAATCTGGAGGGCAAACGAGCCTGTTGGTCTGCCCCACCCTGCCCCGGGGTGATGATCGAAACGCGACATTGGATTCGTATCAAGGGGACGCGAGTTCGATGCGATCAAGGCGACGGTTGACAAACTGGTGCTGAAAATCCGCCCATAAAAACATCACACCACCTGTTGCCAATCGACGTTTTGTTTGAGCAGGGCGTCTGCAAACAGAGAAGCGATTCGCGACCTCGGCCCGAGAATTGCGGTGATGTATTCAAGGGTGAAGACGATTCTGGAGACCAACTGGGCCGCCTGCGCCATGACTGAGGAGGTCCGAAAATGAGCATCACACTGTATAGCGACGCGTTCGCGAGCGGGCAGACGATTCCTCGTCGGTACACCGGTGACGGCGAAGATCTATCACCGCCCCTGACCTGGACGGGGCTGCCCCCAGGGACCAAAGAGCTGGCGCTGATCGTTGACGATCCGGACGCTCCCCGGACCGAGCCCTGGGTCCACTGGGTCCTCTACAAGATCCCGGCGGATGTCCAGACCTTGGCCGAGGGCGTCTCGCCAACGCCGACACTGAACGCTCCACTCGGCGCGAGGCAAGGGAAGAATTCGTGGGGCACCAACGGCTACCGCGGTCCGGCCCCGCCCAAGGGGCACGGGAAACACCGTTATCACTTCCGGCTCTACGCGCTTGATGCGCCTTTGCCCGAGGCACAGGGCTTGGATAAAGCGGGGCTCGAGGAGGCCATGCAGGGGCACGTCCTCACGGAGGCGGACCTGGTTGGCACGTATCAGCGGTAGTCGCCCCTCAGTATCTCTCGGAGAAGGACCGGGCAAGCGGGTCCTGGTCGCTCAGCGACCGGCCCAGCCCTCGGGGTAGCCAAGCGCCTTTGCCTGGTCCTGTAGGACTTGGAGAGTTAAGTCGAGCGCCTGGCGCATGAGATCCTGAGTCATTGTTTCAAGCTGTTCCACGAGGGGTTGGGCTCTCTCGAGTTGGCCGTCGGCGGTGACATCCTCGAGGTCAGAGGCGACGTTGCCGGCCATCGTCGAGAATGCCGACAATAAAGCACAGAACTTATGGGCGGCGCCGCTTAACCGCGAGGCATCCCGATCGCGCAGAGCGTCGCCGATCTCGGTCAAACGTATCGGCGCGTAAGTTTGAAGATCCCGGCACATCACGCGAAGTCCTTCCGCGTCTTCGCCGCAGGCCGTCAGGATGGCGATCGGGTCGAGTAGTGTGAGGCACTCTTTCGTGTCGATCGTGTTGACCACAGAGTCCGGCTCGAGAACTCCTTGGGTTTCCTTGGCGGAATCCGGCTCAGGAACTCCATTGGCTCCATCGACGAAGACGAGCCGGTTGATGGCCTCGAACAGAGCGGCGGTCGACACGGGCTTGGTCAGGAAGTCATCCATGCCGGCCGCAAGGCACCGCTCGCGGTCCTCCAGTCGCGAGCGCGCCGTCAGGGCGATGACGGGGAGATGTCCTCCCGCAAGACGTTCTTGTTCCCGGATCGCACCGACGACCTGGAAGCCGTCAAGTTCCGGCATGTGGACGTCCAGAAGCAGTAGGTCGAAGCTGCGTTCTCCCGCCAAAATCAGAGCCTCTCGGCCATTGTGAGCCAGTATCACGTCGTGGCCTCGCCGAATCAGGAGTTGCTCCGTGAGTCGTGCGCTGAATTCGTTGTCCTCGGCGACCAGGATATGGAGCCGAGTCTCGGCTGCAGTGGATGAAGAGCCAGGTTTTTCGAGGGCCAATTGCTGGGCCATGGCCGGCTCATCCCCTTTGGTCCGGCTCATCACTTCGTAGATGGTCTCGATGAGTTCTTCGCGCTGAACCGGCTTGAGCAGGTGGGCGTCGATCTGGAGTTCGCGCGACCGGATCTGGTCGCTGGGGCGATCCCCCGAGGCCAAAAGAATGATGCGCGTGGTCGACAGTTCGCCCCGTTTGCGGATCCTGGCGGCCAGCGCCAATCCATCGGTGTCGGGCATTCGCGCGTCGAGCAGCACCAACCCGTAGGGTCGGTCCAGGGTGACGGCGTCCCAGAGGGCGTCCACCGCCCCCATTCCGTCGCCCACCGACGTTGGTTGCATGCGCCACCCGCGCAGCCACTCCTCCAGAACTTGGCGGTTGGTGGTATTGTCATCGACGATGAGCACCGAGAGGTTGTCGAGCGGAACCGGCGGCTGGACGGCAATCATGCCCATCAGGTCGGCTCGACGCTCGAATTTCGCGGTGAAGGTGAAAGTGCTTCCCCGCCCCGGTTGGCTGTCCACGGAGATCGTTCCACCCATCATGTCCACCAGGCGAGCGGCGATCGTCAGACCGAGTCCGGTCCCGCCATATTTGCGGGTTGTCGACATGTCCTCCTGCTCGAAGGCCCGGAAAATTGTCGCGTGCTTATCTGGCGATATTCCAATACCGGTATCGCTCACCCGGACACGCAACTCGACGGCGTTCTCGCGTAGGGATCCTTCGACAACCTCCACCCGCACCACGACTTCGCCTTGTTCCGTGAACTTGATGGCGTTACCAACCAGGTTGAGCATCACCTGACGCAGCCGCCCGACATCGCCGACCAAGGCGTTAGGGACATCCGGCTGGACATAGCTGACCAATTCCAGACCTTTGCGGTGGGCGCGCATCGCCAACGCCTTCAAGGTATCGCCGATGGCTCCTCGGAGGGGGAAATCGACAGGGTCGAGTTCCAGCTTGCCGGCCTCGATCTTGGCGAAATCGAGCAGGTCGTTGATGAGGCCGAGGAGGTTGTTGGCTGCGGATGTGACCGTTTTCAGGCAGTCTTGCTGATCCTCGGTCAACGGGGTATCGAGGACCATCTCGGTCATCCCGAGGATGGCGTTCATGGGCGTGCGGATCTCGTGACTGACGTTGGCCAGGAACTCGTCCTTGGCACGATTCGCCGCTTCCGCCGCCTCCTTGGCTTGCCGCAGCTCTTCCGCCTGCTGCTTGCGCTCGATCCCCAAGGCGATCACGCTGGCCAACGACCGCAACGTCTCAAGCACGGCATCGGACAGGGGCTTGCGGGAGAACACCGCGAGCACTCCCATCACCCGGTCCTTGACCACGAGGGGGAAGCCCGCGAATCCGACCATCCCCTCGCGCCGGGCCCACTCCGGATCACTGATGTGCGGGTCGTTGACGACATCGTTGGTCAGGAACGGCCGACGCTCGAGCGCAAGCTTGCCGATCTTGAGATGGCCCAAGGGAATGCGAGAGTGCTTACCATGCAGATTTGTATAGATTCCAGCACTGGCCTGCAATTCCAGGACGTCCTCGCCCTCAGGCAGGCACCAGATTCGTGCGAAGGCCGCGTCCAGGTATCGCACGATGGCTTCGGTGCAGGGTTGGAGAAGTTCATGCAGGGTCTCACCATGGCTCACGGCGATCCCGACGTCGCGGCCGAGCTCCGCTAATCGGGCACGCTCGACCTCGACCTCATTGGCTCGGTGCAGAGCAACTTCGGCCAGCTTGCGGTCGGTGATGTCGGTGCGGCTGCCGATGAAGCGGATCGGCTTGCCAGAGGCGTCCCGCACAGCGCTCCCACGAGCAAGCACCCAGCGGTACGAACCGTCGCGATGCAAGACGCGATACTCGGTTTCGAACTCCTCCGTCTCGCCAGCCAGATAGGCCTGAAGGGCTTGCTCCACGCGTTCTGCGTCGTCAGGGTGCCTCATCGCCTTCTTGGCCGCATAGCCGACCGGATGCGGCGGCCCTTCGTGACCAACATGCTCCCACATGTTTATGTAATTCACACACGAATTCTGTATAACACCGTCCGGCATGTCGACTTCCCAGATGCCGACGTGGGATCCGCGTACCGCCAGTTCCAAACGCTCGTTGGCCTGTCGGAGAGCCTCCTCGGCCTGTTTACGCTCCGTGATATCTTCCACGAAGCCAGCAATGCGGGCGAGTCTCCCCTCGTGGTCCCTGACCTGGAAGGCCCGGCTTCGCACCCAACGCATCGAGCCATCGGGTCGCATGACCCGGTATTCCGAGCACGGAAAGACTCCGCGTATGCGTTGCGCGACATTCTCGATGACTCCGGCCCGATCATCGGGATGGACACGTGCGATCCAGGATCGTGGTTCCTCGTACAGGCTCTGGCACGTCGCCCCCCAGATTTCCTCGTACACCGGGCTGACGTAAAGAATGCGTTCATGCCAGGCGTCCGCCACCCAGAAAATTTCGTGGCTATTCTCCGCCAGTTGACGGAATCGTTCCTCGGTCTCTCGCAAGGCCTCCTCGGCCCGACTGCGCTCTGCGGCCACGACCCGGCTCTGCGCCCAGTTCAGGGAGCCATTCAGGACACTGATGATCACGCCGACCAACACGAAGCCAACCAGCGTGACCACATCGGTGGTGTGATTTAACCAGAGAACGAAAGTCGGCTCCGTGAGGAAATAGGTCGCGGCCACCGCGCTGAAGAAGGTGGCAACGAGCCCGGGCCCGAGGCCCCCGACATGAGCGGCGAGGATGACGGCTGGGAAGAAGGCCAGGTATCGAACGTGATTTCCGAAGTACGGCTGGAGCGGCCAACGGATGAGCAGCGTAATCAACGGGGCCACCAAGGCCACCCCATAAGCCATCAATCGAGAGCGGGGGCTTTCGTACATGCCGACCTCACAAGCTCACTGCGGATGCCGCCGCCGGCAGTGCATCGGGTTGGAAGAGAACCAAGTCGCTCTCGATGGACGGCCGAGCCAACTAACTACCATTCATTCAGCTTTAGCGAATGGAATGCCAAACCGAGTTGGTGGCCCCTTGGACGTGCCTGGTCCACACGACACAAGCGACTCCGCTCCCGGGCGCCGCTCATCGCCGATGACCCGGCTCTCAGTCCCGACCATGTGCGCCAGGCGTCCCCCTACCTCTGTTCACAACAAGGTCATCTGACCTTCACCTGGTGCCGAGAAAATCGAGCGGCTCCCCCCCCCAACGCCATTCACTTAGAGACCGTCCGGGAAGTGAACACGGATGTGAAAATGCGTTATTTGGGTGGCCGGGAACGAGTCTTCGAGGCCCCGGGGATCGGCCCAGGCTTGTCCCGGGGCGTCGCTTCGCTCCTCCCCGGCCACCCGCCTTTCCTGTTTTCACATGGCTAACACTTATCCGGATAGCCTCTTAGACCTGAGGTGCCCTGAACAGTCAGGCCTGAAGATTTATCGGCCGATTCGGCCCATGGACGAAATAATTCCCGTTATTTGCGTCAGCTTCATAAACAATGTCGATTCTGCAATCGGATCCATGCAAATGAGGGCCTACGACACGCTTTCCAAACCGCTCGTCCCACACCAGTTACGGCGAGCTGGCAGCGTCGTTTTGGACGTCTCGCGTAGCCGGAGGAATGAGCCGGCCCTGATCGTGGACACAACCCCAGTCGTCGATCTGGAGGGAGCGATCGTCGGTACCTCCAGACTCCTGCGCAAAGCGTACAAAATAATCAGTCTCTTTGCCACGGATTCGATCGAGCTAGCGCGCACGAGGCGAAGTGCCTTCGCCATCCACCCGCCGCCCTGACGGCTGCGGTTCAAGCGAGAACACAGGCGCTAAAACGCTCCGGAGGTCTTGAACGTAGGGCGAAACCCCACACCAGGCCGGTCGTCGCGAGGGATCACCCGGGAAACGTTGGACCATAGACTTCACAAACCGCGACTTCACCTAACCCGCCGAATCAAAACCCAAAAAAAGACGAACAATCCTCGACAATTTTTTGAGTCGCGGAGGATCTCGTCCGGATCGTTCCCGGGTACGGGTGGCGCCTCGGGTCAAATTTAAGACAATCGCCTTAAAAACTGCCAACTCATTGCACCCGATAGGTGGATTACTCCTCTCCGCAAGCAGCGGCCCCCTCCCTATTCCCTCCCGAATTATTAGGCAAGGCATGCGGCCGCTGGTCACGCCGATCACCAAAGGGAGTCCTCTCCCTAAGTCAATTCCCTTTCCACACGGCCTGCGCCCAATCGAGCCGCGAGCGATCCGAGGCCGTTACGAAGCACCGATTGCTCACATGCATCAATGCTTACATTTTCGTCAACAAGGCAACGTTTCGCCCCGGTGCCGAAACGACGTGGATCAACAGGCAAACGCCGGTCAACAAGCAACTCGGCGCGCCCAGAGAATCGGTGAACCGGATCGCAGAGCGGGTCTCGAAATCATGACGCGGGAAAATCGCCCTCCGGATGAGACCAGGCAATCGACCACGATCATTCTGTCGCAGGCCCTCGTCGTCATCGTGAACGGGCGTTGATGTTCGTGATCGCACGCTCATCCCGTATCGTGACGCAACGGAAACACTCACAAGTCTCCAACATCTTATTTCAACATACGATTTGGCTTATATTGACAATCACCGATCACGACCGACTCTCGCGATGGACCATGAGACGGGCGCCGCTCATCACTCTTCCCCAGGTCCGCCGATTTCAGAGGCTGGGCGAATTTGCTCGGAACGAATAGCCGGGCAGCTTGGACTTGCTATACTACAGTTACCATATCATGGTCGCTTTGGGTTCGCTCATCAGGCTCGTGATGGGAACCGCCGTTGTGTTTCCGTGGCGCGACGGGGCGACTCGAACACGCCCGACGTTATGGATGCTGATACCCGTGCTTGCTTTTCCGTACAATCGGCACAACGGGAGGGGAGCGGACTGCGGCGTTGACACGGCCGGCTCTGAGAAACCGCGACCGGTGGGTACGGTCGGCGGCGGCTCATTGCCCCTCGAGAGGAGAGACGTGTTTGTTCGCCATGTCAGGCTTTGCCGGGTTATTCTGAACTCGAGAAGTCCTCTTGACCGTCGATAACTCGATCTTGAAGGATATCGCTCGACATTTGCAGGATGCTCTCCTCAGGTAGCGGCGAGGAAAATCATGGCAAGGGGCCGGCTACCGGAGTGTCCTCTCTCACGACCGTCGGAGTCCGGCAATCGACGACGGCGATGCGCAAACGACAAGCCCGAGGAGGTACGAGAATGAAACTGAGAATCCGAGGGAACTCGATCCGCCTGCGGCTGGGCCGGTCCGAAGTCGAGCGGATGGTCGAGACGGGCCTTGTCGAAGAGTTCACCATATTCGACGCCGCTCGCCGGCAAAGGCTGGGATACGCGTTACGATCTTCCTCCGAGGTCTCCGTCGTTACCGCGACTTTCGACGAGGGGCAGATCGTCGTGTCTGTCCCGGCCGATCTGATCCGTCTGTGGGGCACGACGGACCAAGTGGGAATCGACGCCGTTCAAAACGTTTCCGAGGGTGAGATGCTCAGGATTCTCATCGAGAAGGATTTCGAATGCATCGACGCCCCGGTTCATGAATCGCAAGAGGACGCCTTTCCGCGCCCGGACGCCGGCATTGCGTGCGCAGCCACAACCAGCCCCGGGAGGGGAGCCGCGGATGAACCCGCGTGACGGCTCAAACCAAGGAATTCGTCGACCACGTCGCAACCTGCGGCTGACCGACCGTGACGTTCGACGTCCGTGACAGGAGCCCATGGATCTGGTTCTCGAGGGAGTTTCGACGAGCGGCCGACACGGTCCCCAAGCCGGGCTCGTCGATGAACGAACCGGCGTAGGCGAATCTTGACGTCGCTCGAACATTCTGGCCAGTGCTGACACGGGCCGATTGCGCCACAAGCCGCTTCGTTCGGTGAGGGCCCCGTTGCGAGGAGCACCCAACACACACAATTAAACACATATCATTTCATTACCAAGTGCTTCGTCATCTCGATGATCGGCATTCAGGCCTTGATCGCAACGAGAGGGTGAGGGGTCGATAATGATCAAAATCACAATCGACGGATTGGACCGGCAAGCAACGACCGGCGACCATCTCATCGACGTCATCCTTGCCGCTGGAATCAAGCTGCCCGCCGTGTGCTACCATCCGCAGCTTGGACCGATTGAAACGTGTGACACGTGCATGGTCGAAGTGGACGGAAAACTCCTCAGGGCCTGCGCCGTCAAGGTGAGTGACGGGATGCGGGTCGTGACCAACTCCGACGCCGCCCAGGCTGCCCAGCACCTGGCGTTCGACCGCATTCTCAGCAACCATCTGCTCTACTGCACCGTTTGCGACAACAACAACGGCAACTGCACCGTCCACAACACGACGAAAATGCTGGCGGTGGAGCATCAAAAGATCCCCTTCCGGCCCAAACCGTATGAGGTGGATGACACCAACCCCTTCTATCGCTACGATCCCAGCCAGTGCGTGCTCTGCGCCCGTTGCGTCGAGGCCTGTCAGAACGTGGAGGTGAATGAAACACTTTCGATCAACTGGGAAGACGAGCATCCCCGCGTCTTGTGGGACGGCGGCTCGACGATCGGCGAATCGAGTTGCGTCTCCTGCGGCCACTGCGTCACCGTCTGCCCCTGCAACGCCCTGATGGAAAAGTCCATGATCGGGCATGCGGGATTTCTCACCGGACTGCCGAAGGCGTCGCTCACGGGCATGATCAACGTGGTGAAGGGGGTCGAGCCGGAGACAGGGTACGGCTCGATTCTCAAGGTGTCGGAGGCGGAAGCGACGATGCGAGAGTCACGCATTCGCCGCACCAAGACCGTTTGCACCTACTGTGGGGTCGGTTGCAGCTTCGACGTCTGGACGAAGGATCGGCACATTCTGAAGATCGCGCCCGAACAGGGACCGACTAACGGGATCTCCACCTGCATCAAAGGGAAATTCGGATGGGACTTCGTCAACAGCGAGGACCGCTTGACCACACCGCTCATCCGTGAGGGGGACAAATTCCGAGCGGCAAGCTGGGACGAAGCGCTTCAACTGGTCGCCCGCCGGATGACGGAGATCAAGGCGAAGGAAGGTCCGGACGCTCTGGCTTTCATCTCTTCATCCAAATGCACGAATGAAGAGAGCTACCTCATGCAGAAGTTGGCGCGTGCGGTCATCGGCACGAACAACGTCGACAACTGCTCCCGCTATTGCCAGGCACCGGCGACGACGGGGCTGTTCCGCACCGTCGGCTATGGCGGTGATTCCGGGTCCATCACCGACGTCGCCAAGGCCAGCCTGGTCCTGATCGTCGGCAGCAATACGGCCGAGAGCCATCCCGTGCTCGCAACCCGGGTGAAGAGTGCTCACAAGCTGCACGGCCAGAAACTGATCGTCGCCGACCCGCGCAAGAACGAGATGGCGGAGCGGGCGGATATTCACCTACAACCTCGTCCCGGCACCGATCTCATCTGGTTGTCTGCGATCAGCCGCCATATCCTCGACGTGGGATTGGAAAACACCGCATTTCTCAATCAATGGGTGAACGGCCTGGAGGATTACCGCAAGAGTCTCGAACCGTTCACGTTGGAAGCCGCCGAGAAAGCCACGGGATTGTCGGTCGAAACGCTGAAACAAGTGGCTTACCTGATCGCAAAGGCGGATGGCGTCTGCATTCTCTGGGCCATGGGAGTCACGCAACACACGATGGCTTCCGACGCCTCGACGGCCATCTCGAACCTGCTTCTGATCACCGGAAATTACATGCGAACGGGAACCGGCGCCTACCCGTTGCGCGGACATAACAACGTGCAAGGAGCAAGCGATCACGGCGCGATGCCGGACAAGCTTTCCGGGTATCAATCCGTCAAGGATCCTGAAGTGCGGGCTCGCTTCCAGAAAGCCTGGGGCGTCGAGCTGCCCAGCACCAGGGGGCTCGACAATCACGAGATGGTAGACGCGATCCAGGAAGGCAAGCTCAAAGGATTGTACATCTTCGGTGAAGAGATGAGCCTGGTCGACTCCAACGCGAACTATGTCCAGGACGCATTCGGCAAACTCGAGTTCTTCGTCGTTCAAGACATCTTCTTCAGTTATACTTGCCGATTCGCAGATGTCGTGCTTCCCGCGGCTCCCAGCCTGGAAAAGGAAGGGACGTTCACCAGCACAGAACGGCGCATTCAGCGGCTGTACCAAGTGTTCGAGCCGCTCCAAGGGAGCCGTCCCGACTGGCAGATCATCTGCGACGTGGCGAACCACCTCGGTGCGAACTGGAACTACAAGCATCCTTCCGAAGTCATGGACGAAGTCGCGGCCTTGACCCCGCTGTTTGCCGGCGTCTCGTACGACCGGCTCGAAGGATACAGGTCCCTCCAGTGGCCCGTGGCCGCCGACGGTAGCGATCAACCGCTTCTCTACACCAAGCAGTTCGGCTTCCCCGACGGCAAGGCGAGGCTGTACCCCCTGTCCTGGACCGACCCTGCCGAGCAGCCCAGCACCGAATTCGACCTGCATCTGAATAATGGCAACCTGCTCGAGCACTTCCACGAGGGGAACCTGACCTACCGCGTTGAAGGAATTCGCCAAAAGACTCCCGACGTGTTCGTGGAGGTCTCTCCCGAACTCGCGAAAGAGCGAGGGATCCAGAGCGGAACACGCGTGGAATTGATCTCGCGTTATGGCCGTGTGAGCGTCCGGGCGCTGGTCACCGATCGGGTCCAAGGTAGAGAGGTTTACATGCCGATGAACTCAACGGAATCACCCGTGAATCGGCTGACTGGAAGCCGCACCGACGCCGTGACGCACACACCAGCGTACAAGGAGGTCGCCGTCCGAATGCAGGTCCTGGGTGTGGAGGAAAGCCCCCTGCCTCGGATCAATCACCGCTTCGGCAAGCCGACCCCGCAGCAAGGGGTCCAGGTCGAGCGGAAATGGAAGCGGAAGGACTATTCCGCTCCGGGAGTGCCGGTAGCGCCCACTCAAGTCGAAACCAATCAGGAGTGACCGTCATGGCACACCCGATTCCCTTGGAGTCTCCCCCGCGTGACGCTCGGGCCGAGCTCCTGTCTCGACTCCAGGAGGCTCCCGCCGAGCACGCGGAAGCCCTGTTGGCCGCTTACGAGGTGCTACAAGGTCTGCACGACCGAGGCGTTCTCGACCTCATGCGCGGCGCGTTGGGATCGGGTGACAAGGTCGTTGACATCGTCGTCGACGCGGCGAATTCGCCGGATGCGATCCGGAGCATTCGGAACCTTCTGCTCTTAGTCAACATGCTCGGGGCAATCGATCCCGAAGAGTTGGCCGCACTGACGCGGGCCATCCCGCAAGCTCTGAAGTCGATCTCCGAGCAACCGGAACCGCCGGGGCTCTTCCGATCGATGAAGGACCTGTTCTCGAGCCACGATGCCCGGCGCAGCCTCTCCGCGCTCACCACCATGCTCGAGACCTTCGGCAAAAGTTTGGCCGACAAGAACGGGCGAGGGAGAACCAAGAGTTGACCGATGCCAACAATGAAAGATGATAGGACACGAGTTTCCGGAAGCGACGTAACGGACGAGTATCTGGCGAAGGCCGCCGCGGATCCAGGGCCTTGCCCGGAGAGCCTGCCATGCTGATTCTACGATGGGATGGCGAAGTGGCTCGCGAACAGCACGACGAACTCGTCGAAGAGGAACCACTGGAGATTCGCGTGCAGGGCCGAGCGATCAGCGTCACCATGCGCACGCCCGGCCATGACGCGGACCTGGCCGCCGGCTTCCTGCTCACGGAAGGGATCATCCATCAACGGCAGGACGTGCTCCTCATCAGACACTGCGATCACAAAGAAAACGAGGAGGATAATGTGCTCAACGTCCTCCTCGATCCGAACGTTTCCGTCGATTTCGAGCGGCTCACCCGACACGTTTTCGCGAGCTCGAGCTGCGGGCTCTGCGGCAAGGCCACGATCGATTCGGTTCATGGACAGTTCCCCCCCGTCCAATCCGACATCGTGGTCAGTACCGAGATCCTGACAACGCTTCCCGAAAAAATGCGGCGGGCCCAGACAACCTTCGAACGCACCGGCGGTCTGCACGCCGCAGCTCTCTTCGATGCCTCAGGGGAATTGATCGCCCTCCGCGAGGATGTCGGGCGGCACAACGCCGTCGACAAGGTGGTGGGCCACTGCCTCTTAAAAGGGCCGTTCCCACTCGACCAATCCGTACTGGTCGTTTCGGGTCGCAGCTCCTTCGAGATCATGCAAAAAGCGTTAGCCGCACGGATCCCGATCGTCGCCGCAGTCTCCGCCCCTTCCAGTCTCGCGGCGGAATTCGCGACGGAAAGCGGCCAGACGCTGATCGGCTTCCTTCGAGGTCATCGCATGAACGTCTACTCACATCCCCACCGAATTGCATTCGCACAAACTTCCCAGGCCAATCATTAATCCTCAACTGTTCCGAGCAAAACGGTCAGAAACGACAACAACCTTCGTGTAACCATTGATTTCATGACGACTCCTTAGTGGCTCATCTGCCAATTTGCTTTCCCGTAGGGTGGGCACTGCCCACCAATCTCGTGGCTTCGACCAGGGTTTAATCCCTGGTGGGCAATGCCCACCCTACAAGAAGGAGACTTGCCGGATGCTCCACTTGGCACTCGCCCGTCCATCTTCCAAAACCGTCGACAAGGCAACCTCGAGTCCCAAGCCAGGTTGATCCGCCGGCCCCGCATCCAGGTTCAAGGCCCACGTCCTCGCGTCTCGACGCGCCGGGACGTGGGTCCAGCATTGGGTCCGAGAAGGCCGCAACGAGAGGCCTTCGGGAGGTAGAGACTCAGGGACGATTCAAGACCTTTTCAATCTCACGGCCGAAGAAGGCCTCCCACAATCGGTGGAAGTCCGCTTGGGTCATCGTGGCTTCCTCAAGCCCCATCTCCTGGCCGAGTTTCTTCATGGCGGCGACGTTCTCTTTGGTACCTATGCGGCTATGGAACGCCACGTTGCCCTGCCGATCGATCATGACCAATGTTGGGAAAGGCCTTACGCCATAGCGAACGGCCGTCACGCCGTAGTAGGAATTCTCGTTTTCCCCACGACCTTCGTCGACGGCCGAGATCATGGTAGCCTTCTTGAGTTCGAGGAAGCGGCGAATCGTCCCGATCGACTCGCCAGGCCTGTGAATCGACAGGAAGACCACTCCGCGCGGCTCGAATTTCTGTTGGAGATGTTCAAGATTCGGCATCACTTTGACACAGAATTCATCCTGGATGTCCCAGAATCCGAGGAAGATGAGCTTACCTCGATAGTCGGCCAGGCTGCGAGATTTGCCGTCGGTCCAGCCGACGACCTGTAACGGGGGAGCCGGACGGCCGAGTGCAGGAGGTTCGGGGATGGCCACCGCGGTGCGTCCGGCAAGGTTCTCATCGCTGGGGCGGAGCTGAATCTTGAGGTCCTCGCCCTTGCCATCGGCCAGGTACTTGCCGCTCTTGGCCAACGAACCGTATTGGAAGGCAAGCTCGACCAACCCCTTGGGCAGGTTGTGGACGGTGAATTTCCCCGAGGCGTCGGTGCGGGTGAACAGGCTCCGCAGCGCGAAGCCACCGGAAGGCTCGACCCAGACGCCTTCGACGGGTTGGCCGTCGGCATCGACGACCGTCCCACTCAGCGAAACGGCCGGCTCCAATCGGATCGGGTCGAGCACGTGAGGGGTATCCCCCTCGCCCGGACGGAAGGAAAATTCGGATGTCTCCAGGCTGGCGAATCCGTCCTTCCTCACCACGAGCGAGAGACTTGTGAGGCTTCCAGAGGCATGACGGCGCGGAATCGCACAGAGGAGAAACCGGCCGTCGCGATCCGTGACCGCAGTTTGCTCATTGTCATCCGGGAAAACCCCACCACCACTTTTGCCAACCCGGATGTGGAACGCTGGAGAGACGCGAACACCCTCGATCGGTTTGCCCGCTTCGTCGATGATTCGACCGGACAAGGAGCCGACCGAGACACGGCGACCAGCCTCCGAGAAGACCGCGCGGATGACAAGCTTCCCGTTGACAAGGGTTGGTTCCACTCGTCCCAACTCGCCGAGCTTGATCGACTGGCCGGCTCCGACGGGCAACTCCCGCAACGCGTCGCCAATCGTCGCAATTCGACCCGCGTCATCCTTCAGACGGTAGCCCCCCTCGATCCGCTCGAACGTCTTCACGGCTTCAGGTCGAAAGCCCGAGGCCCATTCCAGCGGAATTGCGATCGGCAGCGCAGGGAACCTCCGTGACCGCATCCGGTCGGTTGATGCCGTCACCGTCAGCTTGTTCCCTTCCGTCGGCAATGTGACATCCGCCCGGCCGGTCTCATCGGCCTCAACCCAGAAGTGCGCGTCCGCAGTCGCCGTTTGAATGGAGCCGAGGACCGGTTTCTCATCGATGCCGACGAGGCGGAAAGGCCAAACGCTTCCCCGCCGCACGACATAATCGTTCCGACGGACCGGCTGCGACCGCGACAACACGAAGATCTCGTCCATTTTCTTGTTGCCGGGTACCCAGTAGCCGATCGGAGCTTGAAATCTTGCTGTCCTCGCCTGGCCGAGTGGGAGGTCGACGACGAACTGGCCGTTTTTGCCCGAGGTCGCGCTTCGAGACCGATCGGGATGGCTCGACGCCGTAATATCGCCGAGGATCACCGTGACCAGGCCTCCCTGAACTGGCTCACCTGTCCCTTCAACCCGCACCGAGCCAGTGACCTGAGCGACAACGGACGGTTGGGGCGCCTGAGACTTCGGCGCGGAGACCGGTGCTTTCACGACGCCCGGGCCAGCATCGGGTTGCGCCTGGTCATCGCCCGTGGCAGCGAGGGCATGCCAGGACCAATAGCTTCCCCCGAGACCGAGGCACAGCAGCACGGCCGCAACTTTGAGTTGGTTCAACAGCATAGAATTCAAGACCTCCCGCGCCAGCACGGCGGCCGTGTTGCCCGCCGTGAACCCCAGCGCGATGCGCAAGGTGGAATGAATCAGCGTCGGGGAGATCGCCGCCTCAACCTGGCCGACTCCACCCGCGACAAGAAGGCCGGCCGGGACCGCAACACCTCGGCGAATCAGTCGCTGCCGCAACCGCTCGCGCGCCCGCGCCAGTCGGCCCCGGATCGCCACGTCCGAAAGCCCGAGCCGATGCGCCGCCGCGTCGTAGGTCAGACCTTGCAGATAGCAGAGGACAATGGGAGCACGAAGCCGCTCGGGCAAATTTTGGATCTCGTCGTGGAGGAGCTCCCAATCGAGGTCGTTCTCCACTTCGAGATCGCTTTCGGCCGCCCGTTCCGCCACGCGTTGATTGACCGCCCGTCGACGCGCACCAGCCCGCTTTACGCGCGTCGCCACGCGCAGCGCGACGCCGAACAGCCAACTGGCGACCGACCCTCTCCGGCGGATCGAACCCGCCCGATTGGCCAGAACGAGGAAGACCGCCTGAAAAGCGTCCTCCGCATCGTGTGCGTTGTGCAGTACGCTCCGACAGACCCGGAGCACCATCGGACCATGTCGGATCACCAGTGCTTCAAAGGCCGCCTCCGCGACCTCGCCGCGCCTTGAGACGAACCGGTCCAAGAGCTGCGCATCGGACACGGATCCGACGGCTCCGAAGTCGAACAACTGGTGCATCTGCCGAAGAACCCGGTCCGATGGGTCGCTCGCCATTGCTTCCGAATCTCCTTGGTTATCGATCTCCGCCGAGTAGTACCCGCTCGGTACGAGTTCCTCACGAAGATTCTTGGAGATCGGCCGACAGACGTCTTTTTGAGCGACAGCAAGGAAACGTCCGCTGAACTCGCTCCTTGTAGAGTAACTTCCGACGTCCTGGAGCCCTGGCGGTCGTGGCCGTTAAAATGGCAAAAGCAATCTCTATTAAATTTGACCGATTTGAAGATCCAACCCGCCAGGTCCCCGAGCGAGGCATCGGCCAGATGGCGATGCTGGAGCGATTCGGCTCGATCCCAAGTTCTGTATTTGTCGGGATTTCCATGAAAATTCATGGAGACCTCCGTGTCACGTGCAGTATCTGATGGAGAAGAGATCAAGAGGGATACGGAGCCACGCTCATGGCGAGCGCACACCGCGAAACCGTCAGCCGCGAACTCGACCGGGTTTTCCAGCATGGGACCCTCGCCGGCCTTTCGGAGGGGCAATTGCTGAGGCAGTTCGTCGCCGGGCGTGACGAGGTCGCCTTCGAGGCTCTGGTGGCGCGACATGGGCCGATGGTTCTGGGCGTTTGTCGGCGGATGCTCGGCGACTCGCACGATGCCGCTGACGCCTTCCAGGCGACGTTCCTGCTGCTGGTCCGCAAGGCGGGATCGTTACGCGACGCCGATCAACTTGGCCCTTGGCTTTACGGGGTCGCCTTCAAGGTTGCCGCGCGGGCCCGGTCGAGTTCCGCGCGACGTCGCGATCGTGAGCGCCAGGAAGTGCGTTCCGAAGCGTTGGAAGAGACTTCCGTGCTGGACCAAACCGACCTGCGCGGCATCCTCGACGAGGAGCTCAATCGGCTTCCCGAGAAGTATCGGCGGCCGCTCATTCTCTGCTACGTGGAGGGGCAGACGCACGAAGAGGCCGCACGCCGACTCCGGTGTACGACGGGCATGCTCCGAGGGCGGCTCGACCGGGCCCGTGAGAAGCTCCGAGGGCGACTCGCCCGCCGTGGCCTGGCGCCCTCGGCCGCGCTCGCCGTGACTGCGCTTGCCACAGAGGCTATGGCCGAAGTGGTTCCGAACTCCCTCAAGGAGACCACGGTGCTTGCGGTAAGTCGGGTTCTCGTAAGCCGTGCGGCTCCCGCAGCGATCTCGGCTTCGGTCCTGTCGCTGGTCGACGGAGTGCTCCGATCGACGCTCCTCTCCAAGCTCAAGCTCGTGACGTCGCTTCTAACGCTCGGCGCCGTTTTCCTGGTGGCCTTGCCTCGGGTGGTGAGCCGCGATGAGAAAGCGGACCAGGTACCCGATACGCCCACCAAAGAGGTCCGTCGCTCACAACCGGGGCCAGCCGAAGGATCTGCTCCCGCAGCCGCGGGGAAGGGAATTACAGTCGAGGGCCGGGTCCTCGACCGTGAGGGGCGGCCGATCGCGGGGGCCCGGGTCGGCCAGGGGACGAACCGCCAGGTGGGGGCCACTCCCGAAGCGATCACCGATGACGAGGGCCGGTTCGTGTTTCAAAACGTCGCGCCGGGGCCGTTGATCCTGACCGTCCAGGCCAACGGACGCGCGCCTGATCTGAAGAGTTTGGTGGCCGCCCCTGGCTTGAAGCCAATGGAATTCCGCCTCGGCCCTGGGCGATCGATCGGCGGCCAGCTCGTCGACCTCATGGGCAAGCCGATCGCCGGGGCTCCCGTGTCCGCAGGCCCATGGCGCAATCACACCTCACTCGTCTGGCACTCCGTGACCGACGCGGTGGGCCGTTATCGCTGGAACGACGCGCCTGAGGACGAAGTGTTGATCGACCTCGGCACTCTGGGTTATACGTCGAAGCGTTACCTCTCGTTTGCCCCCTCGGAGACCGACCGGGTTCTCACAATCCCCCGACCCCGGTTCGTTCGCGGGTCGGTTACCGACGCGGAGACGGGTAAGCCGATCGAGCAGTTCACGGTGCTGACCGGCCACAGCGGTGACGCTGAAGAGCATCTGGAGTGGGAATTCTCCAAGGCTCAGGCAGGTTCAGGAGGCTCCTACGAGGCCAAGCTTGGGGCCGAGTATCGGGACTTCCTCCGCTACGTCCGCATCGAGGCCGATGGCTATCTCCCCGAGAGGTCGCGTGCCTTTCAGGAAAAAGAAGCTGAATGGGATCACATCTTCAATCTTAAGCTCCGCCGAGGCGATGGTACGATCACCGGTCTTGTCCGTCAGCCCGACGGTTCGCCTCTGGCCGGGGCTGACGTGGTGCTATTGACCTCGATAACACCTATCAACAACGACCGGCTTCCTGGCCCAGAGCGTAGTCGCGTGGTCAAAACCGGCCTGGATGGCCGCTTTCGATTCCCGGCGATTGATACTTCTTTCACGATCGTGGTGCTCGACAACAAGGGGTATGCCGAACGAACCTCCAAAGAGTTCGCAGTCGCATCCGAGCTGACGGTCAGGCCGTGGGGACGTATCGAGGGGATCTACCTCATTGGTTCTCGGCCGGGAGTTGGCGAGAAGCTGGACCTCATGCGCGAATGGAAAGGCGGCCAGGCTTACTACAATAGCTGGACCACAACTGACGATACGGGGCACTTCGTTTTTGAGCGCGTCCACCCAGGCGAGGTAACCTTCGCGCAGTCGGTATCGAAGGGAAACTTCAGGTCCCTCAACCCCCTTTCGGAATCTTTCAAAGTTGCCCCCGGCGCGACGGTTCGGGTGACAATCGGAGGCACTGGGCGCCCCATCATCGGCCGATTGGACCTCCAGGCTCCCCTCACCAAAGTGGTCGATTGGACCTGGAGCGAGCTCTACGTCGTTCCGGCGGCTCAGGGTTCGCGCCGAAGCTACGTTGGGAAGTCGAAGCCCGACGGAACGTTCCGGTTCGAAGATGTTCCCACTGGAGCCTACCAATTGCTCGTCATACTTAAGAAGACTCCAGCCGATTCAGAAAACGGTCTCGCCGCTGACCCGATCGCCACGGCAAGGCGCGACATCAAGGTTTCGGAGATGCCTGGTGGACGGAGCGACGAGCCGCTCGACATTGGCGAGATCATGCTGGAGCCGACGGAGAAACGTTAGAGCGGTTATCGCTTGGATAGCATAGACTCAGGCCAGAGAGTGACCCTGTGGCTCGAAGGAAGTGATGAGGCCGCGCCTATCTACATGGCATCGGTTTATGGTGTGTCCCACACATAAATCCCAGGGCTTTCACTCAGATCTTCCGGAATCTACTAAGCTATCCCGTCGCGAACCGCTCTAGTACGACTCCGTTACAACTTCGACGGGCATCAGAGAGGTATTTCTGGGTAGCCGCGGTTGCTTGCAACCGGGGTCGCGAAGCGACCAGAGGTTTTCCGTAACGACTTGAGCTGGAACCCCTTTCCGCAGAGCCGTTTGGGAACGGACCTCGTGCGGCTGCGCCGTCCCGGTTGCAAGCAACCGCGGCTACCCAGAATACTGTCCCTTGATTCATTTCGGAGTTGTAACGGAGTCGTACTAGGTCTTGTCGCTTCACGAGGCGCGAGCCTTCTTTTCCCAGCAGCGTTAGTGGATCATCCGGCAAGTCTCCTTCTTGTAGGGTGGGCATTGCCCACCAGGGATTAAACCCTGGTCGAAGCCACGAGATTGGTGGGCAGTGCCCACCCTACGGGAAAGCCACTTGGCGGA
>Ga0153954_1000338_pt1 | contig 39398 bp, 36 predicted proteins | sample TSFL038MetaG_FD_102277 | JGI IMG/M metagenome (GOLD analysis project Ga0153954, IMG submission 102277) | Attine ant fungus gardens microbial communities from Florida, USA - TSFL038 MetaG | ecosystem: Host-associated > Fungi > Mycelium > Unclassified | place: USA: Florida, Wekiwa Springs State...
CCTCAATGGTTTGAGGACTACAATGAAAAAGCCCCTCATAAGGCTTTAAAAATGCTCTCACCAAGAGAGTTTTTAAGATTAAAATTAGCCAGCTAATGGCCCGATTTTATAGGGGCAACTCCAGCTGCTATCTCCTCTTTTTTAAAATTCTCTGTTCTAATCACAGCGATGCTAACAGCAGAAAATTTCTCCAAACAAATGGAACAGTGATTATCGTGCATAGTACTTACAGCACTCATTGTTTCTACCTATTTTAAAACTGTTTGTATTTATTTTAAGGTAAAGTTATAGGATAGGCTAAAAAATAATAAGATGTGTATTTATAAAAAACAGAAAAATCTTTTTGATAGTCGACTAGGAATTAGAGTTATTCCATTCAAGGGAAGAAGCAGGCCGATATTCGGTGACAATGTTTTCGAAAAAGTTTTTTTCTTTATGCAGATCGATTGCTTCACTCATCCACGAAAGTGGATTATCTGAACCATAGTACAATGGCAAACCAATGCGCTCTAAGCGGCGATCAGCCAAGTATTCAATGTAGCGTCTAAAACTTTCTGGACGCAATCCAAAAATACCACGAGGCAAACACTCTTCTGTATAACGCGCTTCCAGCTCTACGGCCTCTTTGACTCGTTCCACTACACGCCTTCGAATTGATGGCGTCCACAAGTCTGGATTCTCTTCTTTAATTCCATTGATGAGATCGATGCCAAAATTCAAATGAATGGTCTCATCACGCAAAATAAATTCATACATTTGGCAGACGCCACGCATTTTGTTTTGCCTCTGAAAAGCCAATACCATGGCAAAACCTCCATAAAAAAAGATCCCCTCCATGATGACATAGTAGCCAATCAAATTTTCCAAAAATAAGGCCGCGCCTTGAGAAGTCACTGTAGAAAAATGAGGATCTACAATCGCAGAGGTTAATTCCATCTGAAATCGATCTTTTGCTTCAATGACAGAAAGCTCACGGTACATATTGAATACCTCGCCGGCTGGCAAATGAAGCGATTCGCAAATGTAGAGGAAAGCTTGAGTATGGATAGCCTCTTCAAAGGCTTGCCTGAGCAAATATTGACGGCATTCTGCATTAGTGACATGTTTAAATACGGCCAGAGATAGATTATTAGCGACTAAGGTTTCAGCTGTACTGAAGAAGCCAAAGTTGCGCATCAATAGCAAACGCTCGTCATCAGTCAAACGATCGGATTTCCAAAGGGCAGCATCATCCCCCATAGGGATTTCATGGGGCAGCCAATTATTGGCACAGCCATTGATATAGTGTTCCCATGCCCATTGGTATTTGATAGGCATGAGCTGATTAACATCTACGATTTCACAATTGATGAGCCGTTTGTTTGAGACTTCAGGGCGCATGCCTATGATGACAGCAAAGCACGTGCCACTTCTTGCCCTCTTTCTGTAACGACGATCTCCTCAGGGCCATAAGCTTTTATCAAGTTTGCTTTGCACAGCCCTTTTAATAATTCTTTTGTAAGATGTTCTTTATAGCCCAGTTTTTTTGCGATGGGCAGCGGATTGATTTCGACATCAGGGCTGCCTGCAGCCTGGCTTGCACGATACAATTCAATTAAAAAGCGTTCATCTTTTGTCATTTGTAACTATTCAGCCCTTTGGCCTGCTTCCTAGAGGTTTCTGTTACTTTTTCTTTAAGCGTACGCCGTTAGAAGTGTCTTCGATAACAAAGCCCGCAGCATGGATTTCTCCACGCAGTTTATCAGCAAGAGCCCAATCCTTACTTTTACGTGCTTGTTCTCTTTGCTGGAGCATGTCTTGAAGATAGGTAGGAGGTGTTTCTTCTTGATCGAACTCGAGAACACCAAGGACGCGATTAAATTCTTGCATCACATAGAGCACTTCTGTCGCATCGCCTTGTCCCAACTGCTTTTGATCGTATAAGATATTGATCTCATGCATCAAATCAAAAACGGCTGACAAGGCTACAGAAATATTGAGATCATCAGCCAGAGCCTCACTAAAGCGTGTAATTGCCTTGTTCAGGCAGACTCGTGCAGACTCATTCGATTTTGTGGAAGGGTTTGCCATTTCCTGCATGCGCAGAACGAAATCATTCAATCGATTCAATGCCGTTCTTGCTCCATCCAATCCTTCAAAGGTAAAATTCAGCTGTGTACGGTAGTGAATGTGCATTAACATGTAGCGCACCTCTTTACCGGTAAAGCCTTTCTGTAAAAGATCGCGCAGCGTATAAAAATTCCCCAAGCTTTTAGACATTTTTTTATGATTGACAATGAGATGCTCGGAATGCAGCCAATAGCGCACAAAAGGTTTACCAGAAAGCGCCTCCGATTGAGCAATTTCGTTTTCATGATGGGGGAAAATGTTATCGACAGCTCCCGCATGGATATCAATCGTCTCACCCAACAGGCTCATTGCCATCGTGGAACATTCTAGATGCCAGCCTGGACGTCCCTGGCCAAAAGGACTCTCCCAAAAAACGTGTCCATCTCTTGCTTGATCATAAGATTTCCAAAGAACAAAATCGGCGAGGTTATCTTTTTCATATTCATCGGTTGCCACTCTCGGCTCCCCAGCGCCCACTTGTAGTTCATCCATTTTTAAATGAGAGAGACGCCCATAATTTGGGCATTTGTCAATTGCATAATAAATGCTTTTGTCTTTGCTTTTGTAGGCAATCCCCTTATCGAGCAGCTTTTGAATGAAATCAATCATGGCAGTGATGTAGTCAGTAGCTGCAGGGTAATTTTCAGCTCGTTCAATACCAAGCGTTTGGATATCCACGAAAAATGCATTTTTGTAGGGTTGAGTAAAATCCAGTAGGCTTTGGTTAGATTCCATGGCTCCCCGAATCGTCTTATCATCTACATCAGTAAGGTTGACGATTTGTGTCACTTGATAACCAAAAAATTTCAGGGTGCGGCGTAAGATATCCTCAAAAACATAAGTGCGAAAGTTACCAATATGAGCGTAGTGGTAGACTGTGGGACCACATGTATACATGCGCACATGGTTGTCGTAGAGGACAGAAAACTGCTCTTTTTTTCGCGTTTCAGAATTAAAGAGATAAATAGGCAGTTTGGGGAATTTTAGTGCTTCAACGCTCTCTTTATCAACCATGCAATGGCTCCAGCTTTATATAATCGATGATACATGAGTATTCCTAAAAACTGAAGAATAGGTTTTTAGTGATGCCTATTGAACTTGTGGTAAGTCCCAAATGTTGCCACTCGAGTCAAGTTTCCAGAGAGGCGACGAGCCCGCGGTAATCGATTTTTCCTGTTCCAAGTACAGGGATATAAGGAACTTTTCTTACAGAACGTATCTTAATGACATTACTCATCCCACTCTCGCGCAAGATTTGATTCACCTCTTCGGTTGTGACACTAAAGGTAGTAAAAAGATGCATTTCACTTTTTTTACCCTCTATCTCGAGAGAACAGACAGCAAGTGATGGCTTGTGAGGATCTAATTTCCATCCTTTACTTTCAGCTTTTTGAAATAAAATTTCTTCAATAGCAGCCAGGCTCACCATCTCTCCGCCAATTTTTGCAAAACGCTTGATTCTGCCAGAAAGGGTTAGATAGTTGCGTTCATCGAGATAACCTAAATCGCCTGTCTGGTACCAATTTTTCCCCTCAACTTCGATAAAAGGGGATGAAATATTGGGATCCAAATAGCCCTTAAAAATATTGGGTCCGCGCGCCAAAATCAGCCCTTGTTCCTTAATAGGCAAGGGAATTAGTGTTTCAGGATGAACAATTTTAAGCTCCACATCAGGCAAAGGCATCCCTACTCCCTGTACGGGTTTGTCAGGGGGATTTAAAGTTAAAATGGGTGCGCATTCTGTAATTCCATACCCCTCAATCAAAGAAGCATTTGTATTCAATTCACTCAGTGTTTGATAGAGCTCAGAAGCTGCTTTTTCTGCACCTGATACAACAAGACGCAATGTACGTAATTGCTTCTCAGTAGAAACTCGGAGAAGGTTTTTTAAAAAAGTGGGGGCCAAACACAATAAGGTCACTCGCCAGCGTTCAATTGCCATTGCAAGTCGTCTGCCATCAGTGGGATTTGGTGCATATGCGACGCGCAAGCCTGCTAAAAGTGGGAGTAGGCCTGTAACAGAAAATCCGAAGGAATGAAAAGGAGGAAGGGCTCCTAGAAGGACATCATCACTTTGGACTTTTGCCATCCCATAGGCACCTCTTTGATTTTCAATAATATTTTTATGGCTTAAGGGAACTCCTTTGGGATAACTTTCCGTGCCGCTAGTAAACAAGATGGCTGCTGTATCTTCTGCTTGATAGTGATCAATGCCAAAAGCTTTTAATACAGATGCAGGGCGTCTACAGGAGTAATATAAAGCCTTTAACTTATCGAAATAGGAAAATTTTTTTCTGATTTCTTCCAAGAGGATGATTTTATCATCGAGTCCATTCATTTCAACATTATCAAGCCGTTCAAGAAATTGCCATGAGCTCAGAATGGTTTGAATTCCAGATTGTTCTACAACTGAATCTAAATTGCGCTCACCAAGGGTCCAATTAATCATGACAGGCACTTTGCGTGCAAACATGGCGGCAATGATTAAGGCGTTGACACCCACAGAAGCTGGTAGCATGATACCAATCCTCTCCCCTGGCATTTTTTTTAAGGCTTCCGCTAACAAAAAGACACCCAGTTTAAGCTTACGGTAGCTCATCGTACCGGCAATTTGGTCAGTACAAGCAATGAATCCATCCATCCGTTTGCAAGTATTTAAAAAAATTTCCGGAATCGTCTTTCCTTCAGGATAGAAGGCGGAAGGGCGATTCACTTCACTTTCCCAAATGTCCATCCGTTTTTCCTCTTCTCCTTCTACTTTTTCAGTTTTGAGTTTGGCCGCATAAGCAAGCACAGATTTTACAGTTGTCAACTCTGCAGCATTGGTCAATTCTATGCCAAATAGGTCTTTAAGAGAGACTGCCAACTGTGAAAGATCCAAAGAATCCAACCCGAGATCATGGGCTAAATGGCTATTCACTGTGATTTCATCAGGAGGAACATTTGCAAGCTGAGCTATTTCGTCAATGGCCTGTCGCTTCAGCTCTTCGGGAACTTGCTCTAAAGAAATCTCCTCTTCTTGATCTCTTTCTAAGATCTTTGGAAATTCTGCTCTAAAGTGACTAAAAGAGACTAAATTCAGAGGATCAGGACCCTTCGCATTAAACCAATTTTCTAAATAGCGGTTCAATTCCCTCCGCCCAGCTTTTCGAGGAAAGTCTGGAGGAGCTAGAGCCATTTCAATGACAACCTCACGCCTTGGCGCAAAAAAAATGCCGTTTTTCAGCAGCACTTTAAAGCCATGCAAAAAAGTAGGAAAAAGATCAGGGGTACTTCCGGTAGGTGCTCGGGAAAAAGTACTGCCCCACAGTCCCGATGTACGGATCAAAACGATATTGATCTGAGGTTTCGTTTGCAAAATGGTGTGTACACCGGATGCTCCACCAATCACTTCTTCAGGGCCCGTTTTCAACCCGCCAGCAGGGTAAATCAAAATATTTTCCCTTTCATCCAGTGCAGAAAAAAGAGCTTTGAAAACAGCATCCATTTTTTTTCGTTTGAAGCTATTAGTGCCAGTGTCGAAATTAGGGATCGGAAGTGCACCGACCAATCTGAGCAAAAAACCGACGATCGGCATATGAAAGAGGTATTCAATAGCAACAGGATGAGGTCTAAATGGAAACCAGAGATGGGTGAGCAAAATCAAAGGATCAATTTCAGCAGGATGATTGGCCAAAAAAAGAATTCCGCTGGGCTGATCGAATGTATGAGCTAAAAGCTCTTTTTTCCCCTCGATTCTTACTCTGTAACGCAGACAAAGCAGAGAACAAAGCACTGGGTTAATTAAAACCTCTAAAAAGCGCTTCATCAATAATTTGCCTTTATGCGACAGCGAATGTCTCTGCGGCTGTGCGGTCATAAATTGGTTAATATTGTCCCCCAGCTCGCCGATTCAACCTGTGGAAAAATATAGTTGATTCAATTTAGGTAGTCCTAAACATGTAGTGTTGATTTAGACTATCTCAATTTAAACCATTATGAGTTTGCGAACATCTCTAAGTATCTCTCTTAAAACTCATTTCAGTACATTAATAAATCTTTTCGGCTTCTTTTCATTCTTGTGCTTCAGCACTATAGTCGATCCAGCATATAGTCGAATCAACACAAAAATGCAGTGTTTCACCCGCCACGAAAGCCCCTGTGATTGAATGAGCGTAAATAACTCCATATTTCTAATATTAGGTCATTTACGATCGCTCAAGCCCGGGAGCTTCGGCACGGTCAAACGCATTTTTGTGTTGACTCGACTACAAAGTGACTCTAGGTAAGTTCTGGTTTGTTGACAAGATAATTCGGTTATCGCATGTTGGCTTCATTGCTTATGAAAACGACTTATGATAGAGAAAAAAAAATTGCTATTCAGGCAATCCTTCAAGCCTTCGACCTTGCTAGCAAGATGCAAGGAAACCTAGCTGCTCTTGACGTTGTGAACAAAGAAGATCTTTCACCGGTCACCATTACTGATTTTAGCGTTCAGGCTTTGATCAACATGCATCTGATGAAAGAATTTCCTGAAGACGAAATCATGGGTGAAGAGGATGCTCTTTTTTTGCGTAATCCACAGCATAAAATCGTTAAGGAAAAAGTCGTTGAACAAATTGAACAGGTATTTCCAGGAATAGAAGAGGCTGTAATTTTAGACGCCATCGATCAAGGAGGAAGCAAAGGCGGAGTAAAGGGGCGGTTTTGGGTCTTGGATCCCATTGATGGAACACGTGGATTTATCCAACAAGAGCCTTACGCCATTGCCTTAGCACTCGTGGAAGAAGGAAAGGTTGTACTAGGGATATTAGGTTGCCCTCGTTTTGACATCCCACATCATGCCGGCGGTGCCCTCTTCGTTGCAGTCAAAGATCAAGGAACCTTCTTACTTCCCCGTGATAAGCTTGCACCCCAATACTTGCATGTAAAACCTTCTGAGGAAATCATTTATTGTGAGCCTCATGCTATTTCTCAAACACACTCCCATTCAAAAGCCTTTGAGATCGCCAAAAAAATAAAAGCACATCCTCACCCGTTTCGTTTAGATAGCCAATGCAAATATGCACATGTGGCTCATGGAGATGCTGCCATCTATCTAAGAATTCCTACCCTTCATGCCCATGATGAAAAAATTTGGGACCATGCAGCTGGAGCGATTGTTGTAGAAGAAGCTGGGGGAAGAGTAAGTGATATGGCAGGTACACCTCTTGATTTTAGCCAAGGTAGCACTCTATCAAAAAACAAGGGAATCGTCGCTACGAACGGCTTTCTGCACGATCAGGTGATTGCGGCGATCAAGCGCGTTTCGTGACCTCTCCCCTCATGCTTGTCAAAACATCTTAGTTGATTCAAGTTGAAAAGACGCATTTGGGCCGCCGAAGCTCTAGGCTTGATCGATCAAGTCCGAGAGCTTTGACTTTGTGAAAATTTATTCTTTCAAACTTAATTGACTATAACGTTTGGTACAAAGCCATGGAATGAAAGACAGGTGGAAGCGTGCGCCTGCCAACTCCCTGCTCGAGGTTATGTTCTGCAAGTTCATTAGCAATGAGATGAGTCGACTTTTTCTTCTCTTCAGACATTTTGAAAATGGCGGTGAGGCGATCATAAATCCTATCCATGTAAAGACGTGCAGTTTTTGGATCGAAACCTTCAGGTTCAATTTCAACACTTACTGCAATCAATCCCCCTGCATTGATCACATAATCTGGCGCATAGAGGATTCCTTTTTTAAACAACTCTTCTCCATCCTGATCAGAAAGAAGCTGGTTATTGGCCAAGCCAGCAACTGCTTTGCAGCGTAGGTGAGGAATAGAAGTGGGATTGAGGATTGCACCCATTGCACAAGGTACTAAGACGTCACATTGAACAGAAAGAATTTCCTCAGGAGACACAACTTGTGCCCCGAAATCTTTAGCAGCTTTTTCTATTAGGGATTTATTGACATCTGCAACAATCAGACGTGCTCCATTCCAGAAAAGATGATGAGCAACCCGCATCCCTACAGCACCTAATCCCTGAATGGCAAAGGTGCGTCCCGCAACAGACTCAGTTCCCCACACCTGTTTGCAAGCCGCCTGAATCCCTCTAAAACCTCCAAAAGCTGTATAACGCGAAGGATCGCCACTCGATTTTGCGGAAAGCAAGCCCACACCATAGGCAGTTTTTCTGCAGATGACTTCCAAATCGCTAGGATGTATGCCCACATCTTCGGCGCAAATATATTGACCCTTAAAATAATTGACCGCCTCTGCAAATTTTAACAGCATCTCTTCGGTTTTTTTGACAGAAGGCTGAGTGAAAATAATGCTCTTTCCTCCACCCGTCCCTGTACCTGCCAGGGCTGCTTTATACGTCATCCCTCTGGCTAAACGGAGTACATCGTTGAGACCTTGTTCAAAAGTTTTATAAGGATATGCACGGATGCCTCCTAATGCAGGTCCTAGCCGAGTGTCATGTATGGCTATGAGTGCATGCAAGCTCTCATCCTTGACTTCAACGACACGTTCATATCCTTCAAGTGTGATTTCGTTGAATTTTAAGTTAGTGGTTGTTGTACCCATAGCAAACCTCCCAAATTAGTGGAGTATTTTTTCACAAAAAGTACTAATTGTCAAACATACTTGACTCTTGATAATGTGTAGATTAACATTTTGTCCGAAAAAAAAATGTAACTATTCACGAATGGCCAGTCTCAACTTTGCCCTAACCAAGGTCGCCATTGGTCAGAGTGGATAGTTACCACAAAAACACCTCTAGGAAACAAGCCAAAGAGCTGAATATTACAAAAAATTAAAAAGGTTTTTTAAAATGAACGATGAATCGAATTGGAGACTTATGAATCGGCTTTATCGCTCGCATCCTTGGCATGGAGTCGACATTGGAGAAGATGCTCCGGATGAAATTCATTGCTATATTGAAATTGTGCCAACAGACACAGTAAAATTTGAACTTGACAAAGTCAGTGGATTACTGAAAGCAGACCGCCCACAAAAATATTCCAACCATTGCCCAACACTTTACGGTTTGATCCCACAGACGCATGCTGGAAGAAGAGTAGGCGAATACTGCGCCCAAAAAACAGGAAGAAAAGGGATCAAAGGAGATAATGACCCTTTAGACATTTGCATTCTTACTGAAAAAACGATTTTAAGAGGTGACATCCTTGTGACCGCTAAACCCATCGGCGGAATCAGGGCGATCGATGGAAATGAATCAGATGATAAAATCATTGCAGTCCTGAAAGGAGATCTCATCTATGAACACATCGAGGATATTGGCGACTGCCCTGAAAACCTTCTTGAACGATTAAAACATTATTTCCTGACCTATAAAGAATCTGCAGAAGAACTTTGCCAGACGACAAAACGCCGTATGGAGATCACACATGTGTACAACAGACAGGAAGCTTTAGAGGTCATCAAATTAGCAGAAGAAGACTATGATGAGCTTTGTCCGGGAATCCGTGAACTTGTTAAATGTTCTAGGTGATTTTTTATTTTAGCGCAGAGTGCTCGTGCTTCTTTAAAAGTGATGATCTTTTGAGCTTCATCCAGGTCTAGCCATTGGAAATCTTCAATTTCTGCTTCTTGGATAGAAACCTCTCCATGAACTTCTGCTGTAAAATAGCAGACTGTTTTATTAATCCAATCCGAGCCATGCGGAAAAGTATAGTGCTCTTTTTGCATGGGGATCTCTAAAAAACGAGCAATTTGAAGACCTGTCTCTTCTTTAAATTCACGTTCTGCGGTTTCCATTGGCTTTTCACCAGTTTCTGGATGTCCTTTAGGAAATGCCCAATGACCTTTTCCATGTTTTACAAGTAAAACATACCAGGTTTCATTCTGTTTTCTCAGAGGAATAATTCCGTAAGAAGTTTCGCATTTACGCATAGATAGACTCTTAAAGTCGATATAGCAGAATAAGTTGAAAAATTGACATTTTGACCGTGCCAAAGCTTCCGGGCTTGATCGATCGTACGCGACCCAATATTAACAATATGACAACGTTCCTCAAAAAGCCGCCGATGGCGGGTTTTTGATGGGTTATCCGAGAGTTGACTTAAGTCAACCGAGGTAGGCTTACGATCGATCAATCGGAGCTTTCGCACAAGTGAAAATGTCAATTTTTCAACTTATTCTGCTATAAAATTTTAAATGATAAATGTCGACTATATAATAACAAAAAAGCAAGAACCAAATACTTGGTCTTGCTCTTGAGAGGCACGATCCCTGTTTATAGAATAAAAAAATAACGTGCATGGGAATATAGGGTGTGTATACGCGTTTTCGATGGTAAAAAGCTCAAGGTTAAGACCCTGTGCCCAAGGCGACCCGCTTATTTTGGCCAAGCCTAAGTTTGGACTTACAAAATAACGGTCTAGGTTTAAACTGCAGTCGAAAACGATCCTAGCTAAGAGCAAGCATAGCCTCTATATCCCACTTTTTCCCTTTGTTGGGCCAAGAAGGCCGCAGCCCTCTATACTCGCTATCGTTAAAGCAGTTTTTAGAGATCGAATCTCTTCGGAGGCATCGCTCCGACTGCTTTCTAAAGATCGGATGCTTTGCCCAGGGAAGTCGGGGGCACGTTCTCCGCAAAATTTTCTCTTTATTAATTAGACACTTTGAATAAAAAAATGTTCAATTAAAAGAAATTATTTGACTTTCATTATTTAGTTTTTTATTTCTAATCAAAAACATGGGCTCTCGCGTAAGACCAAAGGATATTAAATCTTCTTTAATCTTTTTGAGAAATTCAGTTTCCTTGTCTTCATTGTGTGCATCTCTATCTTAATTCATAGGTAAGACTTTCTAATGTCGTTAATTTGATATCATCATTAGGTATTGCCATAGTAAGGAGATCGTTCTATCATCATTAGGCCCATCCCCTGTCAGTTGCTCAGAAATGTCGCTAAGAGTCCTGCTATAAGCCTCGTTCCCGCGAAAGCTCGTGATTGATCACCTACCCAATATTAGAAATATGACAACCCTCAAAAAGCCGCCGTGGCGAGTTTTTGAGGGGTTGTCCGAGAGTTGACTTAATACCAGTTCCGAGAATTAACGTCATAAATTCAAACCGTATAACATGCCATCTTTGAACAGTCGTTTCGAAGCGCATGTTTTTAAACATGGGCAAGAAACGACCGTTCAAATCTATCACATTATCCAATTTGACTTTATGATGTTAATTCTCGGAATTGGTATAAGTCAACCGAGGTAGGCTTATGATCGATCAAGCTCGAGAGCTTTGACGTAGTGAAAATTTATCATTTCAAACTTAATCGACTATAAGTGACCAATATTAGAAATATGAGATCACTTATTTTTTAAAAGGAGCAAAAGTAACAGTGGAATTATGACCACCAAATCCAAAGGAATTAGAAAGCGCCACCTTAACAGAAAGCTCTTGCATAACACCAGCAACTGGATCGATCTCTCCTAAGCCAGGCTCTGGATCATCGAGATTGATGGTGGGATGAATCTTACCCGTAGTGATTGCCATCACTGTCGCGATCGCCTCAATTCCTCCTGCAGCACCTAGACAATGCCCAGTCAATGATTTAGTGGCATTCATTTTGAGATTTTTAGCATGAGGGCCAAATACTTTATGTACAGCCTCTACTTCAGCCATATCTCCTACTTGAGTAGAAGTGGCATGAGCATTGATATAATTGACATCTTCTTTGGCAACACCAGCATCTTTAAGTGCATCTTCAATACATTGTGAAACGCCTCGTCCATCCTCTCGAGGAGCTGTCATATGGAATGCATCGCAGCTCACACTTCCACCTAAATATTCACACAAAATGGGTGCTCCACGTGCTTGTGCATGTTCTAAACTTTCTAACAAAAGAACACCAGCACCCTCTCCCATAACAAATCCATCGCGCCCTCGATCCCAAGGACGGGAAGCTGCTTCGCAAGGTTCATTGCGTTCTGAAAGCGCTCGATTTGCAATGAAGCCGGCAAGACCGATAGGATGGACGGCTGCTTCAGAACCTCCACACAACATCAGATCTGCGTGCCCCTGACGGATATGGTTGGCGGCGGATACAATACTATAATTAGCTGTAGCACAAGCGGTTGAGATCGAATAATTGGGCCCCATAAAGCCCAGATCAATCGCCAAAATCGCACCCGCCATATTTGTAATGATATAGGGAATAAAAAAAGGAGTAATACGGCGTAAGCCTTTTTCTGCTAGGGCGACCGTTCCCTCATAAAAAGTGCGCAACCCCCCCATTCCTGATCCAATAATAATACCACAGCGCGATCTATCAAATTGATTGAGCATTTCAGCTGTCACATTGCCCATCTCCAGCGCCTTTTTTCCTGCCACTGTTGCATAGCGAATAAAAGGATCAATTCTGCGTTCTTGTTTACGATCAATATAGGCACTGGCATCAAACTCAGGGACGCTTCCTGCAAACCGTGTAGGATAATCACTGCATGGGAAATAGTCGATTAAACGAACGCCACTAGTTCCTGCTAAAAGCTTGTTATAAAAAACGTTCACGTCGTTTCCAAAACAGGAAACAAGCCCCATTCCCGTGACAACGATGCGCTTTTTATTCATATAGATTCCTTTTTCTCTTCGCTTGTTGATGCAGCTTTTATAGTTGATTTAGTCCGAATCTTGCACATGGACTAATCGACTTGAATCAACTATAAATCCAAATCGATGATTTTACCCTCTCTCCACAATTCTTCAAGCCTATATTTTTCACGAAGCCCGGGCTTAAAAACATGGACGACCACTTCTAAATAATCGATGACAATCCAATCCCCTTGATCAAGTCCTTCAATATGAGAGGGTAATTCATCTTCTTCTTTTAACCTCTTAACAACCTCTTTGGCAAGCGCAGTCACGTGCTTGTCCACATTTCCCTCAGCGATGACAAAATAATCTGTCAAAGTCGAAACGTCTCTAACATCGAGTGCCAGGATATTATACCCTTTCTTGTCCAACAGGGTCTGGCCTATTATATTCAGGACGCGCACTGGCTCAATTTTCATGCGAGTAAGCCTTAAAATCAGTGAAACAACACATTGAAAATCAAGTCTTCTGAATGTCAGGATAGGTTCTCAGAGAGGTAGAATATAATTGATTTTCATATATATAGTCTAGGACTTTCCCAGGGAGCAGATGACCACTATACAATTTTTTTTTAAATCTTTCCCTGAGATCTGTCGCGCTGATTTGCATCTGCCTAGTTGGTGTTAGACCCTTTTGAATGGCCGAAGAAATTTCATCATTAAAGCCGAGCTGGGGCAATAATTGCGCAAAGTCAGAATCAGGCCGTGAACCCACACATAAAGGCACACGTCGCACAATCTCCACAGGCTCTTTCCATTCCATAAACCGTACGAGACAATCTTCTCCTAATAAGAGAAAAAAAGAATGCTCAGGAGAGCATTTAAGAATTTCTTTAATTGTGTCTATTGTATAGGAAGGCGGCGAGCGTTTAAGCTCTAAATCACAAATTTTAAACTGAGGAATTTCTGAAGAAGCCAGTGCAAGCATATTTAATCGATGCTCAATAGCTGGAAAATTTTCTTGAGTCCTGAAAGGAGAGAGTAATGAAGGTATGAACCAGACTTCATCCAAAAGATGCTTTTCTTGTAATTCTAAGGCGAGGTTAATATGGCCAAAATGAATGGGATTAAAAGTTCCTCCAAAAAGTCCAATTTTTTTTTGTACCTTCACAAAATTTCCCAGCCTTTCTTTTGTGCGATCTTTCTCAGTGCCCGCTTGGGATTTACAGCTACACACATTTTCGCTGCTTCCAAAAAGGGAAGGTCGAGCGGGCTATCAGATAAAGCCATTGTTGTTTTTGAAGCTATCTGTTGTAGAATTTTTGCTTTTTGCAAGCCATCCATTAGAGTAGCAATTCCTATGAGTTCTCCCTTGTCATTTATCTGATATTCCGTAGCAAAAACCTTTTCAACACCAATTTTTCGGGCGATCGCTTGAACAAGGAAGCGAGGAGAATTCGAAAAAATGATGCATTCTATTCCTTCTTGTTGCAAAGCCTTCAATCTCAAAAGCGCTGGAGAATACCAAAGTGTATTCAGTTGTTCAGACAAAAAGGGCTCAATCCATATTTGTAAATGCGCCTGAGACACTCCACGAAAAAATCGGTCAAAAACCTGTTGATGCAAATCATGCAGAGAAAGACCAAAATAACAATGACGTAGATAAATAAGGGCGCAGATGGCGAGATCTAATCGAGAAAGCAACCCCTTTTTACATAGGAAACGACAAAAAGCAAAACTGCCGTTTTTTTTTAGAAGCGTTCCATCCAAATCGAAAGCTGCAACGCTGAAGGGATGTTTACAAAAGGCTAACGGTTTTGCGGATCCTTTTTTCTCAGATTGCATGGATTTGACAAGGGCTTTGGCGCAGTCCAAATAAAAAATTAATAAAGCAAAAAAGCTCAGTCAAACCTTGAAACGAGGCTTTAAGAAGCTCTTAACCTTTTTTTAGTTCGCGCATTTTCTTTTTGATATCATTGATGCTATCGTCAATCCTTGCCAGGCTTTCCTTTTCATGCTCCATCAACTCGTTGTAGCGCATAGCCTGTTCAAAGTCGAGGGCCGAGCCGCCAATGACTTTTCGATAGTCTTCGATCTGACTTTTAATTTCTTTTCGACGTTCAGAAAGTTGTTCAAGTAAGTTTTCCAAATCCCCTAAAGCAGCTCTATCAGCATCTGATAAGGAAAGCAAAGCCTGACTTTGTTTCCCAGCAATTTGGTCACGAAGGTTTTTTAAAGTGCGCTCAAGATGCTGTTTTTCTATTTTTGTCATGGAAAGTTGATGCAAGGTCTTACGTGCTTCTTCCAGCTCTTGAGATAAGGCCTCAACACCTGCAGTGTCTACATTCTTTTGCAGTGCGCTGACCTGCTGTTTAAATGCTTCGATCTTCTCTTGTCTAGCTTTTTCGAATTCGATCTCTTTTTGTCTCTTCGTTTGTGCTTCGGCTTCGCGCTTTTCTTCTAAGGGCTCGCGTGCCTCCTTCAACTGATCTTTCAACATGCGCACATCATTGCGCGTGAGCTGTACATCGCGCATGAACTGACTAATCTGGTCAAGCTCTCGCACCCCTTCATCATAGGACAAGTTATTTTCGCGATAAGCTGCTATAAAGGCATCGATGCGTTCTTTGACTTTTTGAGCATTCTCAGAAGACTTTTGTCTGTGTTCTGCGTATTCCTTTTTGAGCTCTTTTTCCATCCCTTTCAATTTGTCCCAACAACTGCTCAACATTTCTCTTGTAGAAGAAAAAGCATGCGTATTTAGAGTGAGGATTTTTGCAATAGCTTGTAAATTTTTAATCTCGGCACGGAAAAAGAACACCGAGTGGCGCACATTTTCCTCGTCGAAATTTTTTTCCGAAAAGTAGGCATCCACAAATTCTGAAACATCTGCAACAAATGTTTCACTGATGGTGTGAATCAGATCTTTGCGCGTTGGAAAGACTTGATCCCCTAAAGAAGAAAGACGTTGGAAAAATTTATTTTTTTGACGGATACGCATTTCAGTGCGAATCAGTTCTTTTCTTAAAGCATTGATTCTTGAGGCGTAGAGATTCAGTAGATTCAATTGCTTTTGAAGTTTTTGATAGAGTGAATAATTTTTTTCAAGAGTCTGGGTCTGTTCTGGAAATTCGATGTCAGAAGTTTTTTCTAGGATTTCGTCTAAATGGGCATGATAGCCTTTCACTTCATCTTCTAAGGCTGTCACAGCTAAATCGATTTGCTCTACCGCAAAAGCAGTTTCTTCATCCATCATATTTTTAAGACGACGTCCTTCTCGCGTCAATTCTACATATTCTTCCCATAGCTGGACACGGATCGCAGGTGTCACTGCTTCTTTAAACAAAGGCAGGCAAACCTTACGTACTTCCCAAAAACCTTTGAAATTAGGTGTCCCTTCCTGAGCCAAGGCATCCCGCATATAGGTAATGCATACCTTAAGCTTTTCTTCCACTGAAGAGAGGGTTTCTAAAGTTTTTAAAAAATTTTCCACGTCTTGCATTGGATGATTTTCTTGTTCCATGGAGAGTGTTTGGCTCATATCGAGAAAGGGTTAACTGAATTGACAAAAAAACGTAAAGGGGAGATGGTAATCTTTTCGGTGACTTTTCGTCAATTTTTTCACCTCATAGGAAGAAGATGATCGCGCGGATGACATTTAAGGAAGGGCTGGAACTTTTCAAAAATGGCTCGATCGAAGAGCTCCAGACACTCGCTCAACAAATACGCAATCAAAAAAACCCGCACAACCTGGTGACCTTCGTCCTAGATTCTAATCCTAACTACACTAATGTCTGCAACGTTGATTGCACTTTTTGTGCCTTTTATCGTCATAAAAGCGCCAAGGATGTGTACACTAAGTCCATTGACGAGGTCATGGAACACATGGAGCGCGCCAGGCGAGCAGGCTTAAAAACAGTCCTCCTACAGGGAGGAGTCAATGACGATTTAAAAATTGATTATTATGTACAACTCGTCAAAACAGCCTTAGATAGATACCCCGACCTCCATCCTCACTTTTTCAGCGCTGTTGAAATCTGGAATGCAGCACGCGTTTCCAATATAACTGTCCGAGAAGCCTTAGAAATGTTGTGGAATGCAGGCCTTCGCACTATTCCAGGGGGAGGGGCTGAAATTCTCTCCGAGCGCGTTCGTCTAAAGATTTCTCCAAAAAAAATGGGTCCTAATAGTTGGATAGAAGTGCATCATACAGCTCATCAGGTTGGCTTTAAAACAACAGCGACCATGATGTATGGCCATATCGAAGAACCTGAGGATATCCTGGAACACTTGGACACATTACGCCGTTATCAAGATAAAATTCCAGGTTTCAGCAGTTTTATTCCTTGGAGTTATAAGCGTGAAAACACAGCGTTGAGAAGAAAAGTCCAACATTGGGCTGGAAAGGATGCCTACTTTCGCATCTTAGCCTTTTCACGCATCTACCTTGACAATTTCGATCATATCGGAGCATCCTGGTTTAGCGAGGGAAAAGAAAATGGCATCGAATCGCTTCATTATGGCGCAGATGATTTCGGCGGCACCATTTTAGAAGAAAATGTCCATAGAGCGACGGAATGGATCTGCAAAGCAGACCATAACGATATGCTTCGCATGATCCGTGCAGCTGGCTTTGAGCCAGCCCAGCGAGATTCTTTTTATCAAGTGATTCGTACCTATGAAGGAGTCGAATCTGTCGAAGTTCCTTATGAACAACGGGTCAAAGAATCTGATAACCTTCCTCCGCTTGGTGTCCTTGCAGATAAATGCTGCGCCCTCAAGTAAAAAGTTGTGCTAGAGAGCAGCCAACTGTAGTGCTAAATAGATAATGCTTACCCAAAATTATCAAGGTTTGGGCATCTCTGTCTAAGAATGCAATTATAATCGATTCAGCCCAAAACTTTACATTTGGTCTCACGCGAAAGTCCTAGGCCTGATCGATCGTTAACCACCTCTTAAGTGTATTCGAGCACAACTGCATTTTTCTTGATTAAAATTTTAAATATTCTTTAACGTTCCCAGAGTATAACTTATTCTATAGGAGTATTTTTAATGAAAAAATTTATTTTAATTTTTGCCGTCATAATCAGTTGCACGAGCTACAGTGCCTGTGCTACAAACTCAACGAATAGAGACTCTGAGAATTTTATAGAAAAATGCGCAGAACAAATCATCGAAAATCGTATCTATTTAAAGCCTGGCTATGTCTTTATTGCAGCTAAAGACATCTTTATAAAAGTCGAAGATGATGTAGTACCAGTAGAAGCTGTTTTTTGTGACGGCGAAGGGATTTACGTATATGACTACCAGCTTGCATCATTAATCAGGTGCGATACCTGTAAAAGACCGTACGATCCTGAAATGCAATACGCAATCTGTCCACACCTACCTCGACAAAAGAAAAAGTAGTGCATCCTTGATCTTAGAATTATTATCTGAGAAAATGCCCTGAGATACCTCAATATTTCAGGGTTTAATTTTTTATGAGCAAAAATCAATCAATTTCAAAAATTAGCTTGATCCTGGTTTTTTGCAAAAAGATTTGCGCGCTCTTAGTTTTGCAAGTTTTGCTATATAATAACTGCATGTGCGCTCATCAATTGGGATATAGTAAGCCTGGTTTTGAATTTATCAACGCTGCAGATAAAAAATATTTAGAGCTTTTTTTTCGCATTTTTTTTTTGAATGATGATTTTTCTTACACTCTTTTCGGAGACAAGCCAATGTCGTTCAGTGGGATTCCAAAGCAAAGTCTAGAACCTTCTCATCTAATTCAATGTTTGTCTGATATTTCCGGAAGCTTATCAATGGGGAAAGCGGCGGAAATATTCAAAAAATATAGAAAAATTATAAACCCTAAATACATTTTTGTTTTCAATGAAAATTCAGAAGATGTTTTTATTTATTTTATTAACAAAGAATCATTTTTAAAATCAATAGACGAAAATATAGACATATTTATTAAAGAACTAGGTGAAGATTTTACTCCTATTGCTTTCTTAGATGAAGTCTTGAAAGAGAAAAGGCCTCTTTTAGAAATTATTCATCATCATGAGGGTATTCTCGGTATCCTATTAGGGTATGGAAGACATAATGCCCTCTTATTTCAACAGAAAGCAGATATTTTAGGTAGGTGTTGGGGCTATGGAGAAGTTATCAAACAGGGGGGGGTAACCTACTCTACCACTCTAGACTTAGATTCCAAAGTAAAAGAACTAGAGTACTTAGACAATAAACTTGGATTCTTCAGCCAAGAAAATGAATATTCTGAACTCGTACCCGTTGCACCCTTAGGTTTTGGCGCGGATTATGGCCATCCCGAAACAAAAATATTAAAAGAGAAATATACAGTCTTAAGAAAGCAAATCAATACAGCATACAGTAAAGCAAATCCATTTCAAGTAATATGGAACATGCTCATTGATATAGTCGATTAAGTTTGAAATGATAAATTTTCACCACGTCAAAGACTCGGGCTTGATCGATCCTAACCCTACCTCGGTTGACTTAAGTCAACTCTCGTACAACCCATCAAAAACCAGCCACCGGCGGCTTTTTGAGGAACGTTGTCATATTTCTAATATTGGGTAGGTTAGGATCGATCAATCGCGAGGCTTTCACGTAGGTCAAAGTTATCATTTAAAATTTAATCGACTATAACAGTAATATCATCATTCTTTGCACGCTTCAGCTTCAATAAAAGTGCGTCAAAATATATAAAATATTCTTTATCTTTTCTTTAAATTTTTTTCTAATATTATTGTATATTTAATTTAAAATTTTGCGGAGTACTGATGAGATCAGCACCCAAATCCCCTTTCTTATTCATTTTGCTTTTCTGTTTTTTAGCGTTTACAGCTCATGCTGAAAATTTTTGGCACACACTTGATATGGAGCATGTTGACAACGAATATCGAATTGAAGGAGACAAAGTTTACATCCAACCGAATCAGCTAAACATCACTGATGAAGGAATATTTATTGCTTTACATGGGGATCAAGTCCTTGTGCGTCAATTGAATTGCGATGAAAATGGTATCTACTGCTTAATGGAATGTTTAGATAAAATCACCGATAAATGCTACAACGGCCATAAAATATGGTGTACTAGATGCTGGGGGTGTCTTGTGAGGTATTGTAAATTTCGTTGCAAATGTGTTGAATGGGAATCATTGTGAAATATGCATTTTTCCTGCTGTTCTTGCTTTTTGTCCCATTGGCATACTGTGAGCAAGCAGAAAAGCGCTACCTTAATGCAGAAGAAACAGTCGTTCTTGAGAAATTTTTCAGGGTCCTGGCTGAAGACTCTGAATTAGGATATGTGCTTTATGGTAAAAAACCTGTTTGTGTTCATGGCTTTTTCTCTAAAGATCCTTTCCTGGTGGGAACATCCACACATAAACAATCGGTGGCTTTGCGAGAAGGGGCTCGCATTTGGAGAGAACTAGCTACCAAGGATGCAAATATTATTATCCATATTTGCGATAAAGAAGATCCTCTCATTCCTGGCTATATTCATGTACTCGCTATGAATACTCCTCTTTTTCACAGGGCAGTTAATGAAAATTTATCCTTATTTCAGTACGTTCTTGGACCGGCTACTAGCTCACAAGACCTTCTAAATGCGCTATTGTCTAATACATATGGTTTCCATTCTCTATTAAAAAACGATAAGGTTTTAGTAGGAAAAATTTTAGGATTTGGCATACAGAATTCTTTATATGTTAGTAGAATGGAAAATATTCAAGAGGCTTTTGAAAAGGATGAGCCTCCTTTTTTGCATTGCGAATCACTCATGCAGCAATATGAACATGAGTATTTACCTTATGCTCCAAGTTTTGGGTTTAAGTCGATTAGCGAAGAATTAAATGACTTTCAAGGAAAGATAACTTTATCTTCTGAAAAACTAGCACACAATAATCCTGAGTTCATTTTTGGATGGTTGAAAGATTCTAAAGAAGAGCAAAAATTTGTTTCGGCATTAGAAAATACTCAGCAAGAAATTCAAAAATTAATTTTATCACCTAGCTTTTTAGAAGAGGTTTTACAACAACTCATTGGGAAAAACTTTCTTCCAAATATGGCACAACACTATCAATTTCAGCTCAAAAAAGAAGAAACCAATAAAATTATAGCAAAAGGAATATGGGAATCTCTTCAGGATTATGATTTTGAATATCTACCCTATTTTATTGATGGTTTTGACAAATTAGATTCTCCCTCAAACAAAATTGATAGAAGAGCATGGTTCCCCAATTATCGGAGAGAGATTCTGGAAGGAAAGAAAAATCTAGAAATGGCGAACCTTTTTTTTGAACAATTAGAATGTGATAAAGGTTTCCGATCAGTTGTTCCAAAGGCACTATATTATAAAACCATAAAAAATGGAATCAAAGACTCTAATTGTGATAGTGTTTTTGTTTCTTTAAATTATAGTATCTTCTCTCCAGAAGGACATTGTTTAGTTAGCCGAAATAATGTATCTATTAACTTGAAAAACACAATTTCAGGTTTTGCCAATGGTATAAAAGGTATGAGCATTGGGGAGACAAGAGAAATATATATTCATCCAAACATTGCCTATGGGCTGGATACATCTTTAGAAAAATGTATATATTTGAGAGGAGTGGTGACATTGTTAGGCATTCATGATTACAATGATTCTATTCCCTCTATTGATAGCATAGACCTATCTTTTCTTATGCGTAAGGAAACACTCATTGAAAGAGAAAAAAATTATAAAATGGCTCTTCAAGAAAAAGGAATACAGGTAGCACGACACTTAAAAAAATGCAAAGCTATTGATTTGCCTCTAGTTAAAAACTGCCTTATTCAATTTTATAAAAATAAAGAATATCCGGTCATTTCTCAATCTGAACAAGAGATCATTAATCAAGTGCATTGGAATATTTATTACGGCTCATAATGATAACCCGACTTTAATCGATTATAGAATCAACTATATTCTTAAAGTGTAGAGTTGAATTCTTTGGCGATCATTTCGGCTGCGATTTCAAGGTCGTGCACATCTACATTGAGCCAATGAAAGAGCGGCTCTTTTCTGAACCAGGTGAATTGACGTTTAGCATATTGGCGTGAGGCTGTCTTGAACTTGCGTACAAATTTTTTATATTCATTTTCATCTTGCGAAGTTTCTAAAAAATCGAGGCATTGTCGATAACCTATCGCTTGTGAAGCTGAAGAATTGTGACGCAGCCCCTGCTTATCCAATCCCTTTACTTCATCAATCAATCCCCGCTCTAACATCTGTTCACAACGTGCCTCAATAGCAGGGTACAATACATTACGTGGTCGGTAGATAAACCAGCTGTGGTATTCAAAATCGGGTAATGGCCGAATTCTTTTCCATTCATTTTTGCTCACGCGCTCCCCAGTCAACGTCACAATTTCTAAAGCACGCACAATCTTATGCTTGTCATGCGGAGTAATAGTCGCTGCATAGATAGGATCAGCAGCCTTAAGCTTTTCATAAAGCACTTCCGACCCCATGCGTTCCAATTCATCCTCCAATCCTTGACGCAGCTCTGGCATAGGCGGCGGTCCACTCGGAGGCCCGTAGATCAAAGTACGAAAATAGAAACCCGAACCTCCAACAAGAATGGGCACTTTGTCACGCGCCAAAATAGATTCGCAACATTGGCGCGCCTCATAATAGAAATCTACGACATTGAAGTGGTCTTGAATGTGACGGATGTCGATTAAATGGTGGGGTACTCTAGACTGATCTTCCATCGACACTTTTGCAGTGCCAATATCCATCCCCTTATAAACTTGCATGGAATCAGCTGAGATGATTTCCCCTTTCAGCATTTCTGCCAACAATAAGGAAAGAGATGTCTTGCCACAAGCTGTTGGGCCGGCAATCATCAAGATTTTTTTTGGCTTAAGTTTTTGAAAATCTTTGAGTTTTTTCTCAAGAGGAAGGATGGCTCCCAAAGGGGAAAGAATTTTTTCTTCGCATTCAGGCGTGAGAGCGCTCACAATCTACTAGCAGGGTTAAATGTGATTAAAGCTTTCTTCTTCAGAGGGATATATCTCAATCACCTGATGAAAGCCTGCCATTTTTATGACATCTAGAACATCTTCATTTAGACTGCATGCAATAACTTTGCCTTCTAAATGTTTCAATTTTTTAGATGCAGAAAGCATCAAGCGCATGCCAGCACTACTTAGATAATCGACTCCACCCAGATTGAGAATAAGCTTAAAATGGCCCGATTCAATAATCGAATTGAGTTTTTTTTCCAGTTGAGGAGAAGAGGCGGCGTCCAAACGGCCTTGCACTCGGACTACAATCACATCTCCTTTTTCTTCGACCTGCGCTTCCATATGTATTTTATTCCTTTGGCTATCCTTGAAGAATCCAAACCTGAATAAGGCTTGAACTCTCTTACTTTTAAGGATTAATCACTTACCACACCCTCCCCTGACATGAAGAAGTGAGATTGCAGTTAGTCATTCACATTATGGCCATCCCTACATTATAGTCGAACCAATTTAAAATTTTTTGTTATTGGCGGAATCACCCCCCTCTTAGTCTGAGGGAGGGTGATTTCAACTATCATGTAAGGGCTGGTTCTTCTTCTGGAGCTTCCTCTTCTGGGCTTTCTTGCATTAAGACGCGAGAAGTTTGATCTGGCTGAATCAACTCAACTTGTGCTTTACGCCCTAAACGGGTAGCTACCGTGCGAACAATTGTACGCAAAGCATTGATGGTATTTCCTCTTCGACCGATCACTTTGCCCACATCTTCAGCAGCAACACGGATTTCAATGCAAATTTGTTCTTGATCATCCGATGAAGAAACAGCAACCTCTTCCGGTTTAGATACAAGGTTTTTAATGATATAAGCTACAAAATCTTCCATAATAGTACCTTATTTAAATGAAAGGATGAAGGCTGAAGGATAAAGGATAAAGAATAAAAAAACAATTTTCTCTTTCGAAAAGACCATTTATAGTCCATGCAGCCCAAAATTTTACATTGGATCCTACGCGAAAAACTGCGTGCTAGCTGAGAGCTTATGGTCGATTATAGTCTGGATCGACAGTGGGTGAAGTATTTTCAGCCACCCACTCCAAATACTGAGCATTTCCATCCGCGATTTCGATTTTTAATAGTTCAGGGACTTCGTATTTGGCATGTTTTAATATAAAACTTTTCACTCCCTCAAAACATTCGGCGCGTGTTTTGAAAATCACCTTAGTTTCTTGACAGGTGTCAAGTTGTTGATTCCACATAAAAATGGATTCTACCCAGGGGATGATATTTGCACATGCCACCAACCTCCGTTCAACAAGCTGGCGCGAAATTTTACGCGCTTCATCCAGGCTGCCGCATGTCCAATAAATTTGTATAAAACTCATATGCATTAATATTGTATATAAGCGACCTCGGGGATGCGCAGGTCAACAATAGAAGCCCTCTTTTGTTTTAAAAGAGTGGTTTTAAGGATAGAATAATTGGCTAGTTGTTGCACATAATTTTTTGGTGTCAATCGCAACAGGCAGCCTCCTTTGAATTTGACCACAATCTCTCTTCTTCCTGCAGCTAAGGAGGCTGCCTGTGAAAGATCCAAATATTCAATATTCTCAATACCAAGTAAATCTATGAGCGTCTGCACGCGCTGCAGCTGCTCTTTTTCAATAACATTTCCCCAAGTTTGCTCTTTTTCAGAAAGCCCAAGATAGAGCTGTGGCAATTGTCTGGGTGAATAAAAAGGCATAACAGGGAAAAGGTGTCCTGCTGCATCCATTGCTGTATTAGAAATGTCTCCCAAAAAAACGTAAGGGATGCGTGCGATATATTGGATAAATAAGATATCTGGTTGCATTTTTTTGAGATGGGCATTTTGGATCACATGAGTCGCAAGCAGCTTGTGTTTAGCTTTCTCAATGTCAAACTGCCCTAAATAGGTCGGCTTGTCCGCACTTAAATCAAGGATTTCTGCAAAAAAGTTTGCTTCCAAATGGATGCGCTCATAACCTGTTTGAGACGTTGTATGCACAATAGCCTGTAGAAGACTAGAAGCACTTCTCTTTGTTTGTTGCTTAGTGTAACGATAAATCAGATAGCCGATCGAAGCGCTTCCTGAAATCATTAAGCAAGATAGTGCTACGATCAAGATGACTTTTTTCAATGAATATTTGGGGCCTGGGGCACCGAAGAACCGAGTGATATTCATTAACTTAAGCATCGATAGTGGCGTCTTTGCTGACGATATCTCTCTAAACCCAAAATAATTAAGCGATCGAAAAGCCGCTCAGGGGCTATTCCTTCTCTTTTCCAAATTTTTGGGAAAAGGCTGAATTGCTGAAGCCCAGGAATAGGATTCATTTCAAAAAGCCAAAATTCTCCTTGTGAATCAAGCAAAAAATCTACACGTGTCATGCCCGTACAGCCGATTGACATATAGGCCTTTTTAGCTGCAGCTTTTCCTTTTTCCAAAATGTCGGGTGGCATCTGAGGTTCTATGGTCGTCTGGACAGTGCTTTGCCCATATTTTTTTTCATAATCGACAAAACCTCCCAAAGCCAATTTTTCTCCAGGAGCTGGCACAGCTACAGAAAAACCAAAGGAATTGCCAAGGACAGCGAATTCAAGCTCTCTGCATCCCACTTTACCTTCTTCCACCATAATCTGAGTATCAAAACGGAAAGCATCATCAATCGCTTCTTCGAGCTTCTCGCCCGCTTCTACGCATGTGATCCCCACACTCGATCCCAAATGAACAGGTTTCACATAAACGGGGAAGGCAATTTCTTCGCGAATTTTTTTCAGCCAACCTTTTTTATTTTCTAACCAATGGTGATGGCTCAATGTGACATCTTTTGGCGTTTTTACTCCATTTCTTTCGGCGAGCCGCTTGGTGAGCACCTTATCCATGCAGATAGCTGCTGAACGATAGTCCGGGCCGGCATAAGGTTTACCAAGCATTTCAAAAAAACCTTGGAGCGTACCATCTTCCCCATAGGTACCATGTAAAATTGGCAAAAATATCTCACATACGTCCAAAGATGAGGTGACTTTCTCGTCTAAAATTGAGAGCGCATTTTTTGAACTGATCACAGTCTGCGTCTGTAACAGATGTTCCGCTTCGCTGCCAACTACCCACTTTCCCTCTTTATCTATGGCAAAAAAATGGATAGCGTACAGAGAACGATCAAGTGAGGCGGCTACAAAACGACAAGAACGTAAAGAGATCTCATGTTCGCATGATTTGCCCCCAAAAATAAGACCTACCTCAATTTTTTTTGGTTGAAAATGCTTGAGCAAATCTGCATGCAGGTGAGTGACATCTCCAGCCCCTAAAGTGAGTAACACATCATGTGGCTGCAAGCTGTTTTGCAATTCTTCGCACCATCTTTCCTTAGGCACATACTCGCAAGGCACTGTAGATTTTTTTTTAATCATTTCCACTAAGAGCTGCGCGCTGACACCCTCAATGGGCTGCTCAAATGCACTATAAATATCGGTGACATACAACTTATCAGCCCACTCAAAAGCTGTACTGAATTCCTGCATAAAATCTCGTGTGCGGGTATAGCGGTGTGGTTGGAAAAACACTACCAAGCGCCTCTCTTGAACAGCATTTTTCACAGCTCGCAATGTGGCCTTCACTTCAGTCGGATGATGTCCATAATCATCTAAAAAGAGGACACCACCTTTCTCCCCACGTTTTTCCGCACGACGTCCTACACCAGGAAAATGTTCAAATGCTTTTCTGATCACCATCGCATCCACGCCAAGACGCAAGCAGAGGCCAAAAACAGCTGCAGCATTATGTGCATTATGTTCTCCTACCAGAGCGAACTTAATGTCACTATAGAGTTTACCTTCTACATTTAAATCAAACTGGCTAATCCATCCACTTTGGCGATAATGCTCAATTCTTAATGCGTTGTGTGGTTCAAATCCATAAGAGCAACCTCTGTTTTTTGCAATTTGCCGTAAAAGTGGATCGTCACCGCAATAGAAAAGCCACCTTTCATTTTTTACTTTGTCAAAAAAAGCTTGGAAAGCCTGTTTGAGGGCTTCGGTATTTTGATAAAAATCCAGATGATCCGCTTCTACATTTGTGAGAATGGCTCCTTCAGGCAAGTAGTTAAGAAATGTACCATCACTTTCGTCTGCTTCAGCAACGCATAGATTGCCTTTTCCCCACTTACCATTAAGGCCGGAGATGAAGCCTCCCACTGCAAAAGTGGGATCCAGCCCAGCCTCTATCAAGACAGTGGTCAAAAGGGAAGATGTTGTAGTCTTTCCGTGTGTTCCAGTTACTGCAAGCATCTGTTGCCCTCCCATAAGATGAGCCAAAAGCTCGGATCTATGCAGCATCGGACACTTGAGTTTAAGGGCAGCTAAATATTCTGGATTGTTTTTTTGGATCTGAGAATTAAAAACAATGGTGTCTCCCGCAGAGACGTGAGCTTCTGAATGTCCTTTATGAATTGCAGCCCCTTGTTTAACTAACTGGTCGATTGCCTCTCCAGAAGAGATGTCGCTCCCAGACACCGTGATATTTTTATCAAGTAAAATGCGCGCAAGCGCACTCATGCCAATGCCGCCAATACCAATGAAATGATACTTGTTAACCTTTTCCATGAAACATTTCCTCATTACTTCTTGAATACACTCTCGATCACTTCAGCTAAATATTGGACTTGGTGCGCTTTTTTATATTCAATAATATTGTTTTTCATTTCTTGAAGACAAGAGAGTTGCTTTAAAATGGCGTCAGCTAAAAAAACTGGCCCAAGCTCGCTTTCTTTATACATTTTCCCAGCTTTCACAAGGGAGACAAAATGCGCACCATTTTTCTCCTGATGATCATCAGTTGCATGTGGAAAAGGAACCAGTAGAGCAGGGAGTTCATATTCAATCAACTCTAATATGGTTGAAGCGCCTGCCCGCGTGATAGCTAGATCAGAAATTTTCATGGCACGATCCATGTGAGGTTCGAAGGATTTGACACAGGCAGGAATCTGCAACTCTTGGTAACGTTTTTTTGCCTCAGCACTTCTCTCTTCATTCCCAGTAAAGTGCAATACTTGGCACTGTTTAAGCTGCGCCATGGCTTCCAGTACAAGCGTATTCAGTCGTGCGGCCCCTTGTGAGCCACCGAAAACAAGGAGCGTAGTCTTCGAACTCTGTAAACCAAAATAGTCCCAACAGGCCTCTTGACTCATGGGGACTGGATGTCTTAAAGGAAAAACAACCTCGACACTTTTCTTAAGAGCTTTTCCTTTTAAATAGTCGCGTGTCTTAGGAAATGTGATGGCAGTCTTAAGGGCAAATGGAGCGAAGAGTCTGTTGACTTTACCAGGAATGGTATTTTGTTCATGTAAAATAAAAGGCACTCGTTCGATGAGCGCCGCTGTTAGCATAGGTAGTGTAAAAAAGCTGCCAAAACCAACGACCAGATCAGGATTAAAATGACGCAAAATTTTTTGACTCTGGCGCACCCCTTTGAAAATTTTTCCACAACCTTGAATCACTTTTAAAGGATGTGAAAAAGAAAAGGTCGCGCAATCAATCTCTTCGAAAGCAAAATTGTCACGTTGAAAATAGCGGTTGCTCTTAAGCCCACCCGCCGCAAAAAATACCTCCCAATCAGAGAGGGTTGTTGCCAGGCTTTGGGCAGGAAAGAGATGTCCTCCTGTCCCCCCTGCGCTCAAAATCACTCTCTTTTTCATGGAAAGTAGTATGACCTATATTTAACAAAACTGAAAGACCAATGAGATTGGTAATTAAAGAGGTTCCTCCTTGGCTAAAAAAAGGAAGATTGACCCCCTTGCTTGGAAGCAGTCCTGAAACAACGCCTAAATTGAGAAAAGCCTGCAAAGTGATTAAAAATGTGATAGTACACGCCACGTAAGCTCCCGTAGCTGATTCACTGCGCATCGCTATGGAAAATCCCCCATAAGCAAAAAACATGTAGAGCAGAATAAGGAGCAAAATTCCTGCAAAACCAAATTCTTCTGCATAAATGGCCGCTATATAATCATTTTGCGCTTCAGGCAAATAAGTGAGCTTTTGCAGGCTGGCCCCTGGACCTCTTCCTAAAAATCCGCCTGAACCCGCAGCGATTTTTGCTTGATAGGGTTGATGTCCTTTTCCTTTAAGATCGAGTTCTGGGTGTAAGTAGACTTCAATACGTCCACGAACATAAGGGAGTTGATAAGCTGCTACAGCACCAGCCATGACCATCAGGATCATAGGCAAAGCCCAATATTTGAAACGAATCTCGCTTAAAAAAAACAAAGGCACTAAGGAAGCACCCATCACGGCTGTGGTACCATTGTCTGGTTCGATCATGACAAGCACCATAGGAATGGCGAGCAGAGCAACACTTTTGCAAAAAATAAAGAGGCCTACTTCTTTGCCTTTGCGTGACACAATCCATTCAATGTACGCAAACGGAAGCAAGTATTTCACAAATTCAGAGGGTTGAAAAGTGAACCCCCCGAATCCAATCCAACGATGAGCACCGTTGCGCACCTTTCCAATCCCTGGCACAAACACTAAAAGGAGTGCAAAACAGGTCAAAATTAAAAGAAGAGGTGCGAAGCGTAAGAGATGCGTGTAGCCAACCCGCCAGATCAAAAGTGCACATAAGCTTCCAATCAAAGCGTAGACAATCTGCCGAAAAAAAGCTTGGTGAATACTGCGATCCAAGGAGCGGTCCAAAATCTCTGCTGAGCTTGTATTGAAGACCATCATCAAGCCCAGAGCGAAGATCAGTGCCACGCATATCAAAATCAGGAGTCTCATGTTGTTTAGCGAATTTTCAATTTATCGCCCGGCCGCAGGCGTTTGGCTTTTTGTTCATCTAAATTATTGAGGCGCAAAAGATCTTCCAATTTAATTTTATTGCGCGAAGCGATGAGCCAAGGGCTATCTCCTTCCTTAACGGTATAATATTCTACTTCGCTAGAATTTGACGCAGTGTGTGTAGAGGAAGACTTTTGGGCAATTTTTTTTCCTTCGCCAAGAGGGATTTTCAACACTTGACCCACTTTAAGCTGAGTTGAGCTTAAATGGTTTGCCTCCATAATCGCCGCCACAGTCGTATTGTTTGCTTTGGCAATTTTTTCCAAAAAATCGCCTTTTTTTACTGTCACGCTAACAAGTCCCTCTTCTTGTTTCGCTTTGGGAGCAGACTTAGGAGTTTCAACTGGAGAAGGTGCACGGGCTGGAGCTGTTTCCACACTCTCTACTACTGGAACAGCTAAGGCAAGTGCTGTCTCATCAAAAGTTAAGACATTTTCTGAATCACTTTCTGCTAAAGTCGGCACTGATGTGACAAATTCATTGAGTATATCTTCTGAAGTGCGCGCTTCTAATGGTTTTTGAACAGCTGAATCAGCGAGCTGAATGCTTCGCGCTTTTTGAGTGTCTTCTTTTGGACTATCCGAACGGATTGCAGTGGCAAAAAGGATCATCAACAGTGCAGCGTTCACAAGAACGGCAATAATAATAGTATCTCTGCGGCTCATAACTTCTCCTTGACGATTTGTCTGAAAGTCTCTCCTCTGTGCAGGTAATCTTTGAATTGGTCATAGCTGGAACATCCGGGCGACAAAAGAACGGTCGTGCCAGCCACAGCCATTTTAGATGCCATTTGCACTCCTTCTTCTAAAGAAGAGACTCTCTGTACATTTATTTCTGGGCTTAGCTCTTGTTCTATCCTCTGTGCAGAAGCGCCCAGGGCAAATACCCGCAAAACTTTGTCCTTAAAGTACGGCAACCAATCACTGAAAGCACCGCCTTTATCCACGCCTCCCGCAATCAAGAGGATCGGTGTTCGGATTGCTTGTACAGCTTTGATCACCGCATCAACACTTGTCGCTTTACTATCATTGATATAGGTGATCCCTGCACATGCGTGCACAAACTCTAATCTATGCGGCGGCCTGATAAATGACTCCATACTTTTATCCAGAAAATCTTCAGGAATTCGAGTGAGCGCATAAGCAGCCGCAGCATTATGTAAATCGTGCGGGTAGAGACTATCTCTATAACTGAGAGACAAAAACGTTTCAACCTTTTCCTGCAGTGCATCAAAAATCATATGCTTGAAAGGACAAAAAGAGGCAGCCTGACGACTAACATACAGAGGTGCCCCTTCTTTAAGAAGTCGTGCAATACGCATTTTTGCTTCTACATACATTTGGAATGTAGGATGTCTATCGAGATGATTAGGAGTGAGATTCAAAATGAGGGCTCCATCCAAAACCGGCTGTTCGATAGCTCGTTCAAGTTGGAATGAGCTGAGCTCCACAATAAATACCTCGGCTTCATGATGAATCTGCGCGATCAAAGGGAGGCCTACATTTCCAGCAGCCAAGGCAGTTTTGCCACAAGTGTTCAGGAAATGGGTAGCCATCAGGGTTGTGGTGGTCTTGCCATTAGATCCAGTAATCCCATAAACCGTTTTTCCCTTCTTTTTCAGCTCTGCTAGGGCAAGATCGATTTCACCGACGATAGGAATTCTATGAGCCTGTGCTGCAACTACCCAAGGGTGGGAGAAAGGGATGCCAGGTGATTTGACCAAGAGATCCACCCCTTGCAAATCAATGGGGCTGCTCTCTAATAAAACCGGCATGTCTGATGAGGCATTGGCCGTGCGATCCACACCGATCACCTCCTCGCCTCTCTCCTGAAGATAACGTGCGGCTGCCTTTCCACTAATGCCTAATCCAAGAACTAGGACTTTCATTGAAATTTCAATGATGCCACTCCTACAATGGCCAATAAAAGGCCGACAATCCAGAAGCGGATTACAACCTTTGTCTCAGGCCATCCTTTATATTCAAAGTGATGATGTAAGGGAGCGCACAAGAAAACGCGACGCTTGCTGCGCCACTTGTAGCTGCTCACCTGAAGAATAACAGAAAGGGCTTCTATAACAAACACCCCTCCCACAATCGCTAATAGCAGCTCTCTTTTTAAAAGAACTGCAGAGACACCTAAAATGGCGCCTAGTGTCAATGAGCCAGTATCCCCCATAAACACTTGTGCTGGATGGCTATTGTACCAAAGAAAACCAAGGCATGCTCCACAAACGGCTGCAAGATAAATAGCAATTTCAGAACTTCCTTCGATATATAAAATATGGAGATAGCTGGAAAGATCGTGATTATTAGACACAAAAGCAATTAAAGAGAAAGCGCCAGCGGCAAGCATCACTGTTCCTGTCGCCAGCCCATCCAATCCATCTGTTAAATTGACAGCATTAGAAGCACCTGTGATGACAACCATCATGAATAGTGCCATCAACAATAACCCAAATCCTGTGAATTGCCAGGCGTGTTCTTTGAAAAAGGGAACATAAATGCGTGCTGCATACTCTCGCACACTGAGTTCCATCCCTTCTGATTTTGCAGCTGGCATGTCAAACCAATTGCCCACATGGAACCATTCAGTCATAGGATCCCACAAAAGATAAACGGCGATTAAAAGCGAAAAACCTCCCTGGATGACAAGCTTCTTCTTCCCTCGAATGCCTCGTTTATTTTTGAAGCGTAGCTTCAAATAATCATCCACTCCCCCTAAAGTTCCGATGACAATCGTAGTCAAAAAAAGGAGTAACGTAAAAGAGCTTTGCAAATCCATCCATAGCAAAAGAGAAACAAGAAGAGAGAAGAGAATTAACACTCCCCCCATGGTTGGCGTATCATTTTTGTTACGATGCAGCTCACCTAATAAAGGGCAATGCTCGGTACGGACCTTGTCGCCGACTTTCCACTCATACAGTTTTTTAATAAAATGTTTTCCAAAAAAAAGTGTGAAAAGAAGCGATGTGATAGCAGCTAACGCCATCCTCGTGGAACAGTATTCAAAAACTGCCGGAAGCGCATATTTTTCTCGAAGAAGCCGAAAAAGGAAAAAGAGCATACACCCGACATTAAAGCCGATGTTCCACTATTTTTCTAGTGTCAAGAGTATGTTCATTAATTATCATCGCGCAGAGTGAGCATGATTTTTTTCAGGTCGTACGAGCTGTGAAAATCGACGAAATAGAGTCAATTCGGTTCAAAAACAGTTGAGAATTTGGTCGAGTGCGTGGGTGCGCGCCCCTTTGAGCAGGATAATATCTCCTGGCTGTGCAATTTTTTTGAGATACTCTTCAAGGTCTGAACGTTTTTGGAAAAGCTCAACTGGCTTATTGCTCTGCTGCCATACTTTTTGCATAATGGCACCATGTGGGCCCAAACAAAGAAGATAATCCGCGTGCTGTAAAGCTGCCTGTGCCACCGAGAGATGGCCTTCTTCTGTATAAGAACCCAGCGCATCCATGTCACCCAAGACAGCGATCACTTTTCCTGCGGACTGCGGCTTGGGTAGGCTTTCCAAAGCGGCCTTCATGGAATCAGGGTTAGCATTATAGGCATCATTAAAAAAAATAATCCCCTGCTTTTCAACTTTTTCAAAACGCATAGTAGGCAATTTTAACAAAGGAGCTGCTGCTTGAATAGCAGACCAGGAAACATCTAAGTTACGAGCTAGGGCAACGGCTGCCAGAAAGTTTTGATAATGTACCTTGACCGGTAAAGAGAGCTCTACATCGCAGGCTGCCTCTCCTTTTACATGTATGCGCACCCCAGAAGGTAGCCTCTCAAGAAAATAGTCGGCTGCTTGGCTGCCCAAAGAGAAACTTTTTTTCAGGCATTTTCCAAAAGCGGAAACCTCTTCATAGTGAGGCATATCAAAGTGCAGGATCCCAAGCGTCGTTTTTGGGTGAGAGAAAATAGCGGCTTTTTCACGGCTGATTCCAGCCAGTCCATCGGAAAAATTGATCGCATGCTGGACAGCGAGAGTTGTGATCAAAGAAATGTCTGGCGGCGCAATAGAGATTAAGTTTTTGATATTGCCTTCATGTGTCATGCCCATTTCTAAGATCAAATACTGTTCATCTCCATTCGCCATGAGGATGCTCAGAGGAACTGTCGCTTGGCTATTATAACTGAGAGGGCTGGCAAAAATACGATATTGACTGCGTAAAAGCGTTGTTGCAAATTCTTTAGTTGTTGTTTTACCTAATGACCCTGTAATCGCAATCACTTTGGTAGAGCTACTTGCCAAGCGCTTTCTTGCCAAATCTTGAAGAGCGGTGAGAACATCTGGCACGCGAAGAAGTGGAAGACCAAAATGATCTCCTTGATAGCCCTCTTGTACTACTGCCCCCGATGCGCCTTTTGCAGCCACTTCTTGAAGAAATGTATGCCCATCCACCTTGTTACCCGGTAGCGCAAAAAAAAGATCTCCCGATTGCACCTTTCTACTATCGATCTCTACACCTAAAACTAGTGTTTGATCGCTGTGGCGCAGTTCTAAAATCTTTGCCAAGGCATTAAATGGGATGGGTTTCATGCCCTTAATTTAAGAAGCTGCTGAATAACTTTGCAATGATTGATTTTTGCATTTTTTTTTATCAGTTAGACTAGTTTTTTGAAGAGGACTTTTGAGATAGGTTCAAAAGCCTGGTTGTTTTTTTTCTACAAGGTTGCTATCTTTCAGCTTTCACGGATGATGTTCAGATTTTTTGCTGAGCATCCTAGAATCGGTGGCATAGCCAAGTGGTAAGGCAGAAGCCTGCAAAGCTTCCATTCCCCAGTTCAAATCTGGGTGCCACCTTATTTTTTCTTATATTTTTCTCATGTTGTTCCTTATCGCGACTCCCATCGGAAATTTAAAAGACATCACTTTTCGTGCTTTGGAAGCCTTGCAAGCTTGCGATTATGTGTTGTGTGAAGATACGCGTAGAACGCGCATTCTGCTCGATCATTATTCGATAAAAATTCCTTTAAAGAGTTTCCATCTTTTCAATGAGGCTGCTAAGGAAAAGCAGGTCATCCAAGACTTAAAAACCGGGATGCAAATTGGACTTGTATCTGATGCAGGGACGCCAGGCATCTCTGATCCAGGAGAACGACTCGTGGCACGTTGTCGCCAAGAAGAAATCTCTGTTGTCCCCATCCCAGGCCCTTGTGCTGCGATCGCAGCACTGTCTGCCGCAGGATTAGGAACAGCACGCTTTCAATTTTTTGGTTTTCTTCCTCGTAAAAAGGGAAAATTGACAAAAGTACTTGAGGAAATCTTAACCTATGAGGGGACAACTGTTTGTTATGAGTCTCCATTTCGTTTGGTTCAAACGTTGAAAACATTGGCGACATTGGACCCTGAAAGAAAGTGCAGTGTAGCGCGCGAACTCACAAAAAAATTTGAAACATTTGCGCATGGTTCTTCAAGAAATCTTGCTGAACATTTTTCCAAAGAGACGCCTAAAGGAGAAATCGTCCTGCTGATCTCAGGAATTGAGTGATAAAACTCCTTTTGCTATACTTTAATCTCTCTTGAGTAAGATAAATATATTTTTAAGTTTAGGAGTAAAAAATGGCTGACGCTAAAGAAATCATTTTTGAACAAGAAGCTCGCGATAAGCTAGCAAAAGGGATTCAAAAGCTCGCTGATGCAGTACGTTCCACACTGGGCCCAAAAGGACGTAATGTCGGGATTGAAAAAAGCTGGGGCGCACCTACGATTACAAATGATGGAAATAGCATCGTCAAAGATATTGAGCTAAAAGATCAATTCGAAAACATGGGTGTGGCGATGGCAAAAGAAGTGGCCGCTAAGCTCAAAGATAAGTGTGGCGATGGTACCACCACAGGCACTATTTTACTTGATACTTTAGTACAACAAGGAATCAAACACATTGCAGCTGGCGCTAGCCCAATTGGTCTAAAACGTGGGATTGATAAAGCCGTTGAAGCAGTAGTTGCCGAGTTAGAAAAAAAAGCTATTCCAATCAAAGGGTCTCAAGATACGAAAAATATCGCTATAGCTTCTGCCTCAGGAAATGTAGAAATTGGTGATTTTATCACCCAAGCCATCGACAAAGTAGGCAAAGAAGGCGTAGTCACCATTGAAGAGGCTAAAGGCACTGAAACATCCATTGAAATGGTAGAAGGGATGCAGTTCGATCGAGGTTTCATCAGCGCTTATTTCGTGACCCAAACTGACAAAATGACTATTGAAATGAGCAACCCAGCCATTTTAATTGTAGATAAAAAAATTACTTCGATTCAAGAAATCCTACCTATTTTACAAGCAGTCGCTACTTCAGGCCGCGAGCTGTTAATCATTGCAGAAGATCTGGAAGCCGATGTGTTGGCAACCCTCGTAGTCAATAAAATCAGAGGGATTTTAAAAGTAGCTGCTGTGAAAGCGCCTGGTTTTGGTGATCGTCGTAAGGCAATGCTTCAAGACATCGCTGTCCTCACAAATGGCACACTGGTTTCGGAAGAAGCAGGTATCTATCTGAAAGATGCAACTCCTGCTGTTTTGGGCTCTTGCGAACATTTGATCATCACGAAAGAAACCACTACTTTAGTAGGTGGCAAGGGAGAACGTGCAGCCATAGAAGGGCGTGTCAAACAGATTGAAAAAGAATATGAAAACACAACCAGCTCTTATGACAAAGAAAAGCTTTTGGAAAGAAAAGCTAAATTAAAAGGCGGTGTGGCTGTTATTCGTGTAGGAGCTGCGACAGAACCTGAACTCAAACAGAAAAAACAGATGTTTGAAGATAGCCTCAACTCCACAAAAGCTGCTCTCGAAGAAGGAATTGTCGCTGGAGGCGGAGTGGCACTTTTGAGAGCAGGCAAGGCGATCTCCTCTCTGAAACTCGAAGGTGAAGAAGCTTTAGGTGCCAGCTTGGTTGCTAAAGCATGTGAAACGCCTGTGCGTCAAATCGTTAGCAATACAGGCTTGGATGGCTCTGTCATTGTTGCAGAATTACAAACTCGCGAAGATAGTGTAGGCTTCAATGCATTCACTGAGCAAGTGGAAGATCTGCTCAAATGCGGTGTCATGGATCCTGTTAAAGTGGTAAAAAACGCCTTAATGCATGCTGCTTCTGTTGCGGGCATTGTGCTAATCTCTGAAGCGCTCATTGGCGATGCTGAAGAAGATGATCTTAAAGGTGCACGAGGAGCTGCATAATTTCCGATTGTTTGTGCGCGAGGTCTTGGAGAAGCGTTATTATCCATGCTCCTTGCGCACACTCCCCAACTTTCCGAGCATTCTGTCATCATTTCAATGTTAATTGACTAAAAATTGAGGGAAGAAACGCTAGCGCATCCCTCCCTCGGAACCTAAGCTCAAACAGAACTTAGGCCATCCCTCTGAATCTGGCTATCACATGATGTGATACTCACTTAAGAACTATTCTTCTCTTTCAGAACGACGAGGAGATTGATGTTGCTGTTCGCGTGGATTAGATTCTTTGCGCTGTTGTTGTTGACGCTCACTTGGAGAAGCTTCTCTGCGCTGAGGATTTCTTTCTGGTTGTCTCTCTGATCTTTGACGTTCTTGACTTGGGTTTTCTCTAGCCATATTTTCCCCCTAAATTTTTTTGATTCTAGAGAATCTATGACTTATGACTCTCTATTCTTCCTATTTAATAAAAAAAATAGTAATAATTCAAATAAATCTTCTCAAATTATTGAATAGTTTGCTTTTATGGAGAAGGTTTAATTTTATATTGACTTATATTTTATTTTAAAAAAAATTTTATGCAGTAAATTTAAATGGAGTCACTTGTCTTGATTCTATAGCGGAATCAGAATAGGTTGAAAAAACCACATCAGGACCGTCAATGGGTGCAAAAAAATGTGATCACATTCCAAATTTTCAAGTTGACTTTCGGGATTTTTTTGGTCAGTGAGGCTTACCCTGTTATATCAGATGCGTTATAGTGGCTTTGATTCTCCGAAACGTTGAAATAAATCTATTGTGAAACTTACTTCTCCCTGAAGTCACGGGCATAGTGTTTTGCAGATGGAAATGGCCGTACAGGGTCAACATAAAGATATGCGGCTTCTTTGGAAACTTTTTGCACATCCCGCTCATTTGCTCCATACATCTTTAAAATCTCATAAATACTTGCATAGGGCCCATTGCGGAGGAATATACGGGTCCAACCCATGATATTGTTCCTTTGAGAAACGGGCACCTTTAGCTGAAAACAGAGTTCCTCTGGCTGGTATATAATCATGTATTCCAAAACTCTCTTAAAACACTTGATTTGACGTGAAGCATCATCTATTTGAATAATATCCGGACAATGATAAATGAGATCAGGAATAAAACTTCTCAAGAAATCATGCTCAAAATGAATGCCGGCATGCGCCCCATTTTCTAGTAGATAATTTACAACTTCGATTTCACCGCATGTTGCTGCTCGGAACAAAGCACTCCGGTCGCCAGAAGGACAACTAGAAAAATAATCTTTGGCTCCATGTTCAACTAGTAATTTGACATACTCAATATTCCCGCAACTTGCCCAATATTGTAAGGAGGAAAATATGCCACGTTCTGTCCTAAAATCTTTAGTAAGCCATGGGGGAATTGGAATGGCATGTAGTAGAAAGAGTAGATTTTTCTCTTTTAAAAATTGTAGGATTTCCAGAAAACGTTCGAAAGTTAACGTTTGTGGGTTATATTCACTATCCTTTTCACACAACTCAAGAACCAGCTGTGTGTACCCCAAAGCTTCAACATCTTCCATCTTCGTTGCTGAACAATTATAATCCGAAAGAAGTGTAGATTTGATGGGACATCGATACAAAAGATATCTATCAATTTTTGTGTACATTTCCTTAGATGCCCGAGACAATCGAAATAGATCAGGCAGCTCTAAGAGTGCTAATATTTGATATAATACATCTTTGGGTAAAGCAGCGAGGGCACTTCCATTTTTCGACTCTATCCCAGTATTCGATTCTATTTCTATTGGAGCAGCTGCAGAAATACCCCTGCTATAAATCGTATGCCGTATTGGTTTTGGCCAAGAATTTTTGGAAACACATTTGATGCATAAGCCAATGGGAATGGAAATACTTCCCAGTGCAATGCATATCCCTCCTATTGTGGTTCCTAATTGATGCATACCTATAATGCCATAGATCGCCAATAACCCAACTATCAAGGCGATCATGCCACAGGCAATAGCAGCTGTCCTCAATATAATTGAACTTTGGGTTTGTGCAGTTTGACGATCTATATAGGGCAAATCACATCTAATCGCACATACATTCATAAGTAAACTTAATCCGACCAAAGACGATCATAATCCTCATTATCTGACTCGCGAGTGGGATCAGTTGTCGACAACAAAGCATCTACCCAACCCGTCGAAGGCCCTACGTAGAAAGTGTTAGAAACAATTCCATGTGATTTAAAGTAATCAAGATAGATTCTTCTCTGCGATTCTGTACAATGCGAAAGCATTGTTTTAAACTTTTTTAAGAATATTTGTGTTTTCGCTAGTTCAAGAAAAAAGGATTTATGTTGTTCTAATTCTTTGTTGGCTTGTTCAATTTTGTTCTTTTCAAGATATACGAAAATTTTAAATCTAGGATCGTCTTCAGCAAGAAAAGTAAGTCGTCGGCTTTTAACTTCTTTTAAGCCATCTTTAATGGCTTGTATGCCTGGAATGCCAACCATAGAAGAAACACCCTTTAGACTGTTAACCAATTTCGAGATAGTAATTTTTGAAGGCCAAAGTATAATTGACGTATGTTAATTCTGAAAACATTTCGATATAGACTTCGTCTTACTAAGAAGCAGGCTAAGATTCTACAGAATACATTAGATGAATGTAGGTGGCTCTATAACGAACTTCTCGAACAACGTAAATTGGCTCATGAAGAATTAGATACTTCCTTAACGAAATATCAGCAA